>JFJP01037894.1_pt1 | contig 64786 bp, 65 predicted proteins | sample 431651 | NCBI WGS metagenome assembly JFJP01 (sample SAMN02602958, study PRJNA72255) | Microbial mat metagenome, whole genome shotgun sequencing project. | biome: fresh water; feature: sink hole; material: water; isolation source: purple microbial (photo- and chemosynthetic) mats found in... | reverse complement strand
TGAAAGTCCACCTGGATTATTCAGAATGTGAGTCGGGATTTTAACTTTGCCCAGGTCGTGAAGTAGACCTCCCAGACCTGCATGAATAAGCTGATTTCTTGAAGCCTTAGGATTAATCGCTTTATAGATGGTGATACAATACATCGATACATTGATTGAGTGGTCGTAGGTATAAAAGTCATGAAAACTCAGACTTCCGATGAGGTTGCGAAGACTATCAATATTGTGGTGATCAAGAACGTCCACCATTGCACCCACAACTTCTTTACAGCCTTCAATACTTTGCGAGAGGTACTCAGTGGAGAAATTTTCTTTATCAAAAATATTGTGAAGATATTCCAAAGCCGAACTTTTAATCACGTTGGCTTTTTTAATATCATCACCGCCAGTCTTCACAAGACTACGAAGATAAATGCGACGCTGATCTTCAGGAACGTAGAGCTGGACGTATTTTCGGTGATAATCTTCCAGGTCCTCTTTATTGAGAGTTCCCCCGGACGGAAAAATTCTGATGAATTTTTCTTTCTCTTTAATAGAAGAGGAGTTTACGAACAGATCGTAATCCATGGGTGTCCCCACTTGAATCAGGTCGTACCTGACCGAAAAAAAACTCCTTCTTTCTTCCATAGGACATCATTGTACCACTTCCAGACTTTTTGGGGATAAGGGAAACATAATTCCAAACAAAAAAGCCCACTTACGTGGGCCTTTTGAATGCTAAATGGCTGTTATTTGCAGACTAAAATGGGATGTCATCTGATGCAAAGTGAGCATCATTTGAGATCTGGTACTCTTGATTCATTGTCTCAGCAGCAGGGGCCTGGTTGAACGACTTATCAGAAGTTGAAGTATTGGTGTTGGTAGCTGTTGCACCACCAATGAACTGAACAGTAGTTGCCATCGTTTCAGTTGTGTAACGTTTAGTTCCGTCTTTATCGTCCCAAGAACGAGTTTGAAGACGACCTTCAACGAATGCCTGACGACCTTTTGCAAGGTACTGGTTACAAAGTTCAGCAAGTTTTCCCCAAACAACAATACGATGCCATTCAGTTTTTTCTTGTTTTTGACCTTGTTTGTCTGTCCAAGACTCAGTTGTGGCCATAGAGAAGTTGCAAACCGCAGCTCCACCCGGAGTGTATTTCAACTCTGGATCTTGTCCAAGACGACCTAATAAAATAACTTTGTTTACGCTCATAAATGCTCCTTCGCATGGGAGATACAGGAAATAGTTATGTATACTATCCAACCTTAATACCTCAGGTTTTATTTTATAGAAAAGGAATATTTTCTTTCCTTTCCTAACCTCTCCCTATGAAAACGAAGGGCCAATTAGAAAATTTCTAACCGTCAGATATTAAATGTAATTTGATGCGAGTCTGAAAAATTACTGGCGTATGGACTGGGAATTTTCTCGCTGGTTTCGAGCTCTCGCCATGATCGGGCCATCTGGATTTTGTTTAAGAAACTCCTCAACTTTACGACGAGCGAGTTTCACGTCTTTTTTATACCAAGTGGGATCAAACCCACAAAATGGACACTGAAGATCTTTGCGGTAGAGAGTCTTATGAGTGGTTTCAAAAATAAACCAAATGAGAGGCAAGGCAAAGGCTCCGTTCCAGCTAAACCAACTGTAGGTGGCGGCGGTGAAAACAAAGGCCAGGGTCAGGATCTGAAAGTAGTGACGAACCATCAGGCGCCGGGAATAACGAATCACACGCGGAGAACGACAAAGAGCACAGAAACACTCTGTTTTCTCATTCTGATTTGGCTTAAATGTATGCTTAGAATATTTGGCCATTCGATCTCCTTCTTCCATTTAATCACATTTCCCTCTCATCTTTAGACCCTGCAAGTTTTGCCCCCGACCTTTTTCGTTTTTGGACGTGCCTCTAGACATCCTTCGATGGCTAGGGAGGTGAATTTTTAGGTGGGTTAAAACATGGTGGGGTTGCTAGGAGAGGTAGGCCGAATTCCACAAACGTACAGCTTCCAAAGATCGGCACCCTTTGGATTGCTTTACACCTCGCAAACGCCGTACCAAAATGGAGGGACGTAAAATCCATTACTTTAACTGAAAAAAATGGCGCTAGTGGCAAAAAGCAACCGCATAATGGCCCCGAAAAATTCGCAGCGGGGCCAGATTAGTATTTTCTTCTCCGCCTCGTTGGTGGTGTTTATTTCCGTTATTGCCTTCGTGATTAACGTGGGTCTTTTTGTGAAGGCCAAAATCAATCTTCAGAACGCAACTGATGCATCGGCTTTTGCTGGAGCTGCCGTTCAATCCAGGCAACTCACAAAGATCGCGTACTTAAATTGGGAAATGAGAAACATCTTCAAAGAGTGGATGTATAAGTATTACGTTGTCGGAAGTTTAAATACCCCGATGGTAGAAAATCCTGTCTCCCCTAAGGCTGGTAATGATTGTGCTAACGGCAAATGCATGGACTTCAGACTTCAAGCCGACAATGACGTGCTTTCAGGTAGAGTTAATTTTGATCCCTACAATTTTCCGGCAACGTGTATTCACATCGCGGGTTCACAGACCAATGTTTGTAAACGTTATGCTGTTCCGGGACTTCCAGAATTTGGTGGCTACAGTATTCCTGGAACGGAAGAAGCTTCGAGGTCATTTTTAGATGTATTAATTAGTGAAAAAATTCATGATTGCGTCAAGAGGTCACGGATCAATATGCTTGCAACCATAACTTGGGCTTACAATGTCCTAGGTGAGGGTGATTCGCTGGGGTCGAGAGGGCCTGCCATTCTTGCTGACCGTCAGGGTGCTTGGCCACAAGCGCTTGAACTTGCTATGCGAATTCGAAATCTTGAAAAAGTCATGAATCGTGAAGCTGCCCCCCAGCCAGTTTGTATTGGTGGTATTGGAACTTGCACTCCCGTAGATGAGTTCGCTAAAAGCCACTTGGGTAATGAAAGAATTGTGAAAGCTTTTTATTCTGGATACAGAAATCTCGGTAATGAATCTGATAACGAAATGAAAAATTCGTTTACGCTGACAGAATTACCACCAAAGCTTGCCCCTCTTGAAACCACAAGCTCCAATTCTAGCCTTCTCATTCCATCTGATAAGATTTATCAAAAACAATTCGTTGATCTCAAACTCATGATGGTTAACTATGCAACCTTCTATGCTGCCTTAATTCCACGATCAGAAAAAGATAAATCAGGTGCCTGTGATATTTCAAAAGTCGGTCTACCTGTCCCTGGATATCCTCTTGGTTTTTATAAAAATCCGGACGTCTTAACTTACTACGCCGTAAAGGGTGAAGCGGATTTTGTTGGGATGTTTAATCCTTTTTCCGCTGAGAGTATTAAGCTTACGGCTTATGCTGCTGCTAAGCCCATGGGGGGCAGAATTGGGCCAATGCTCTTTACGCAAAGGAATAATACCTCCTATCTTACGTCCAGAACAGATCCGGGCAAGCTGCGATCTGTTCCTTATATCTCTTCGCTTGAAGTTACTGGGACTCCCAATCCATTTTTGCCTGGCGGTCGAGGACTAAATAAAGGGGAATATGGACCTGGAGTTCCACTTCCAATTGATCTAGCAGGATCAGACTTTTGGTTAAAAAGTGGCACGGATCCAATCGGTGGCTTTGCTGCCAATCAGCCAGTAAAGTTTGGCATTCCAAATCTTGTTTACGATTTTATTGGCAACAATATGACGGCAGAAAGCTACTCCAATGCCTCTGACCCTATATATGCGGTCATGCCAAAGGGCTCAAAACCTCCAACGGATTACCTTGGAGATAAGGCAGTAGGACTTTTTAACTATGATCAGTTTGTAGCATTTAGAGGAAATATTGGAGGTCAAGTTACACCAGAGGACTTGGCAGATCAAATCTCACGCGTAAGGGCCGCTAACCAATATGAAGCGGCTAACTACCTTGTTCCGACACCTTTTGAAATAAATCAATTGGACGGTGTTGATTCTTTTGGCTTAATTCCTGGGGCAGGCTTGCCTCCGCTAGGGAATACAGCTCCTGGAGTTAAGCGCTATCGCGCTGATATTTATGCCCCTCTCTATCTCGGGGCCAATGATCAACTGGACCTTCTCTATGATAAAGATTCAGTACTCACAACTGTTACTGAGTTTATGAAAGCGCAAGAAGCTGGCATGAAAAACTATATCTTTTCACCCAATCAAGCCGCTCTCCAGATTTATCAAACAGCCCTTAAAGGTTCAGATGCTTCACCGGGTGCGATTCCGGGATTCATCAAAGCCGCTGAATTTGTTTCAGACATTGCAGATGTCAAGAGCACCGACCCCCAATACAACATAAAATCATTTCCCAGAAGTTGTAAAAGTCTCGCAGGAGAATTTTGGCAATTCTTCTATGGTGGTTCAGAATTCAATCTCCAAAAAGTCAGTGATACATCTGGTTGTCCGATGCCTCTGATAGAACTAATGCGAACATTTTTTAATCGCAGTGCTTCAGATCCACAATATAGTCCCCTTCATTATAAGATGAACTATAGCTATAACGAGACTTACTGGGCATCCAAAAAGAAGAGGATTTATTCAGCCTATATGCCTGGTCCCTATAACGGGGTGAGTGACGACGGTATTCTCATACCCCCATCTGGATTCCCTGCTACCAATGAAGTCATGAAAAGAAATTTCTATTCAACAAAACTAGTAACACTTGACTCACTGCAAGAGGGAAAAGGAGACTATGAGGAAGTTAGAACGGGCATGGCGCTCTATTCCGAAGGGGACCGCGGGAGCACTGCTGCTACTGCTGACAGAAGGCAAAATAACTTTTCAAACCCTTTACCTCCCCAATCACCTGCGGGTGATATAAGATCCATCAGACATTAAATCCTGACTTGAAATAGGACCGCCCCACCATTTATAATCAGGGTGTTTAAAATCCACCCTTCACCAGCAAAAGGATCTTTTGTGGCAACGAAAAAGACCAAGAAAGTAGTTAAAAAAGCACCTGCAAAAAAAGTCGTTAAAAAAGTTGCGGCTAAGAAAGCTCCAGCGAAAAAAGTTGCAGCTAAGAAAGCTCCAGCGAAAAAAGTTGCGGCCAAGAAAGCTCCAGCTAAAAAAGTTGTAGCGAAGAAAGCTCCAGCTAAAAAAGCCACGGCAAAAAAAGTTGTCGCTAAGAAAGCTCCAGCTAAAAAAGCTCCGGCAAAAAAAGTTGCAGCGAAAGTAGCTCCTAAAAAAGAAAAGAAAGTTGTCGTAGCAGAAGTGGTTAAGAAAGCAACTCCTGCTCACGCGGCGACTGCCCCATTTAATGACGACTACACAGCAGATACAGCCAACGATGATTTCGATGCAGAGTTTGATGCTGATGACGAAGAAGAAGGCGAAGCGAAGCCTGCTGACGAAATAGCAGACGACGAAGACGAAGCAAGCTACGGATACGGTTGGGGATATGAAGAAGGCCTCGACTCTCCGGAAGAAGTCGAAGAGACTGTGGATGAATTGGACGAAGACATTGAATATGTTAAGGGTCCAAAAAAGAAAGTTAAAGAAAATGATGATGAAGATGAAGACGATATTGATGATGATTAAGTAGAATAAAAATGGCTCCCAAGGGGAGCCATTTTTATTTTGAGAGGCAGCGAATATGAATAAAAAAAAATTGGAACTGTATTACTTTGAGCAATGTCCTTATTGTCAAATAGTGCTATCCGCCTTGAGAGCCACTGGACTTGAGAGCGAAGTGAAATTTTTAGACATTCGTGAAGATCATAAATTCAAAGATCATCTTGTAAAATTAACCGGCCGAGGGACAGTTCCCTGTTTGTTTATTGATGATAAGCCTATGCATGAATCACGCGACATTGCGGACTGGATTCACCAGTACGCCCGAGAAATGCAGGGCGAATAAGGGAGAAGTTAGTGGAAATTCGTGACCCCGTCCATGGTTCAATTCCCATCTGTGATGCGGAAATTGAAATACTTGAGCATCCCTTTTTTCAAAGATTAAGAAATATCAAGCAACTGGGTTTTTCTGAATATGTCTTTCCCGGTGCAACTCATACGAGATATCTCCACTCAATCGGAGTGATGCACGTTTCTACCCTTGTTTTTAATAGTTTATTTAAAGATCAAAACTCATCAGATATTCGAAGACTAAAAGAAACTCTTCGCCTGGGTTGTCTCTTACATGACATTGGCCATGCTCCCCTAAGTCACTCAACTGAATCGGTGATGCCAAATGTTTCTGATTTAAAACTTCCAGAGCAGTTTCTTGAAAGCAAAGACCGTCAAGCATCGCACGAAGATTATACAATAAAATCAATCACCGACTCTTCATTCACTCAATCTTTTAAAGGTGTGACCGCTGAGTTTGGAATTTTACCCGATGCTGTGGCGGAACTGGTTGTGGGCGAAACGAAGCATCCGGAATATTTCACTGTTAAGGGAATTAATTATTTCCCGTTACTGCATCAATTAGTCTCTTCGGAGATGGACTGCGACCGAATGGATTATCTCCTGAGAGATAGTTATTTCTGTGGCGTGAGTTATGGAAAATTTGACCTGGATTGGATTATCGACAATCTCAAAATCTGCGTTGAGGGTAACAAAGCTTTTCTGGGAATTTCTGAAAGGGCCATTTCTACTTTTGACGATTTTCTATTATCCCGCTTCCATATGTTTATGATGGTTTATTTTCACTACCGCGCTGTATGCCTTGAGCAAATGCTTCTTCGCTATTTTGAAAGTGCAAAATCAGAATACTCAATTCCGGCCAATATCGAAGCTTACCAAGAGCATGACGATGCCTATCTATACCGGGTTTTGAAAAGCTCATCCAACATCTGGGCGAAAAGAATTGTTAAAAACAATATTCCTAAAAAAATCCTTGAAACATTTGGCTCTGCTCATTTGCCACAAATGGCGGAACTTGAGAAATTTCTAAAATCAGAAAATATTGATTATATAAAATGCTCATCCAAAGGCAGACTTTCTAAATATTACTCTGCCAATTCTCCACAGACCCATTACCCTATGAAGGTCATGAGAGAATCTCTTCTGTCCATTAATCACTCGGTCACCAAAAACATTCAAGAAGCGACCGATTTATTCCAGAAGTACAGCGAGTCCCATGCCGTTAATAGAATTCACTGTGATTTTGAGGAGCTTTCACCATCTGCTCAGAAAAAAATCCAGGAAATTATACGGGCATAGATTATGCATAAAATATTTCTTTATACCATTTTGATGATCGCTTATCTTGGTCTGGCCAAGGCACTCTCCCCAACAGAGCATGGTGTTCAGTATCTACAAAATGGAAAAGCATTTTCTAAAATCATTAAGGGAACTCCCTCAACAGCGATTCTGATTGATACCCATGCCACTGGTTTTTTAATCAAAACTTATTACCAAAAATATCGGGTCATATCTGGTTATGACAACGTCGAAGAGCTCATCGTCAGGACGAGTAAAGAATTTGCGAAGAGGAACATGGGCAACATCGGACTTTCACTCTTCAGAAGATTAGATAGTACCGAAGAGTTTTTACCGCTACCACCAGGCAGCCTATATTTAGGAAATGTTGAGTTCGGTGAATGGAAAACGACTAAGAAGGGCAGAACAATCTGGAAATTTAATAAGGTCTTCAAGAATTACCCTAAATACCTTGGCTGGGGAAAATTCAGACCGGATATGGATTTTTTCCAACAAATGAGATCTCAAGCAAGCTTAAACCAGCCCTACTATGGCCCCAATAAAGAATTTGGACCTCAAGGCAAAATCACCCAAGAAAGTTTTCCCCAATTCTTTCGGGAAGAGAGAATGAAAAAAGTGGATATGAAAACACTTTTGATCGAATACTTTAAAGAGAATTTTTAAGGAACTATATGGCCGAAATATTTGATCGACTGGTTATACGACTCTTACTTGCCGCATTTGTTTGCGTCATGATCTATCTTTATCGATACGCACATGTCATTTTTTACCCAACAGTAAAAAGACAAGTTCTTAAAAAGATTAATCCCTCTGAGAACCCGGCAGATACGCTTCACTTGTTTTCAAGACTCGTTGGTATATCAATCATTTTCTCCTCTATTTCTTTTAATGAATCATCCGGTGTTTTTCTCAGTCTTTTTCATTTTGCTGTTTGGGGAACAATCGCGATCGTACTCTACTTGCTTTCGCTTTATATAATTGAATCCATTGTTTTTTATAATTTTGATTACACTGATGAAATTCTTAAACGAAAGAATATGAGTTATGCAGTCATCAGCTTTTGCCACGCCATTGTCATCGCCTACCTGACCAGAACCGTGATGATGGAAGCCGAAAACTCTCTCATCATTCTTCTCGTTCTTTGGCTTTATATGTTGGTCATCGTTGGATTCTCAGTCAAATACTACACTTTCATTAGCAAGCTCACCTTTAACCGTTTGTTGATCCAGAAGAATCTTTCCCTGTGTTTTTCCTATGGCGGATTTTCTTTGGGTGCCGGTTTTATTATTGCCAGTTGTTTTGACCAGGAACACTACGACATTACGGTCTATTGTATTCAGGTGCTACTCAAAACAGTCCTCTCCCTGATCATCTTTCCTTTATTTAAAAAAGGCCTGGTGAAAATCTTCCCGATTCGCATGGGAGAAGAGCGAGGGCACGAAGGCTCAATTGATTCTGAGAGACAAAGCATAGGTTATGGATTCTATGAAGGTTGCCTGTTTATTTCTGGGGCAATCCTGACTACTATGATCGTGAATCGCATCCAATTTGGCACTATTTACCCATTTTTTTAGTCTGACGTATCTCTGATAAAATAGGACATCAGAGGTGCGGAATGGATCCTAAGCATACAAACGTCTTTAGCCAGTTACAAAGTTTCGAAAAAGAAATGGGCCGACTTGAGGGCCGAATTCTGGAACTCGAAACCCGTATTCACAATCTCCTGGAAATTGAACGTAATCATTTAATTCGAATTAAAAACGGAGAAGAAGTTTCTGATGATTTCGTCCAGAATGGGCGAACTTATCTGGATCTTTCTCCTGAGAAGGCCTGGCGCATTTACCGAAATCCTGATTTTGATTTTATTCTCATTGATGTTACCGCCGCTGACTTTGGTGCGCAAAACCGATTACCTGAAGCTCTTCATATTCCGTGGGAAGAGTTTGCGGATCGTTTTATGGAAATACAAACTCGCACAACACCACTCCTCATTATTTCAGAAGATGGGACAAATTCTGTTCTGGCCTGCGAATATTTAGTGAAGAGGGGTTACTACAATTGTAACAATGTTTCCGGTGGCTATAAATACTGGAAGGGTTTCAAATTAGAAGAAGTGAAGGGACGCTCGGCCTAAATCAGGCTTCCCTTCTTTTGTCCCTCAAGCAATTCCCGGTACAATTTATCCAGCATCAGCTCTACGCGATCAAGTTCAACTTCACCAAGTTTGGATGTGTACTGTTTTTCCAAATCATTCGTTACCTGAAGCAAATTCAATTTAAATTTTTCACCATAGTCAGTCATGTAAACCAGTTGCTCGCGTTTATCATGCTCAGAGTGGCTGCGAGTGATGTAGCCACGTTTTTCAAGCTCGTTCAGATGAGACGTCATAGTTTGTTTTTTGAGTCCACAGGCCTTGCCGATCAGCTTAATAGATGGACCATCATTTTCTGAAAGATACATAAGAATTTCAAGGAAGCTTGGACGAAGATCATTGAAGCCACGGGATTGAAGCTCTTTCATGAGTTCGATACTGTAGACACGATAGATTTTTTTAAGCAAACTTCCGATATTCGCGATTTTTTTCATATAGTATGACTATCATACTATGTTTAACGAAGAGAAGAAATCACAATTTTCTGAGGGAGCGCTCGATTTCCTCGGGGAGTTCATTTTTAACTTGGGGAACTGATTTCTCCTGCGGTTTTTGTTCAAGTCCCTCAACCCACAATGAAATTCTTAGTCTTTCTTTAATCGATACCATCTGCTCCAGCGGGGACGCAAAACTCATGAAAGAAGTGAGGAGCATACTGAAGAGGAAGAACAGCTTAAACATGCGGAAGGCCCTTGATTGAGGAGTAATGCCAACTCAATCTGCAAATGAATTGCCAAGGGCTGCCCATATAATTTCAGATATCTGGCCTGGCCAGACTGACTAAAAAATCGACAATTAATTAAAAAAGTTTCGGCTATTTGAAATCGAAGTCGCCATCCCTACACCCACTCCAAAAGTGAGCATGCTGGACCCTCCATAACTCATGAGAGGTAGAGGGATCCCCACAATTGGCAGGAGTCCGGACACCATGGCCATGTTAATAAAGGCATGCCAAAAAAAGATCGACATAATTCCTACAACCAGGACGGAATCATAGAACCTCTGGACTGAGGACGCGAGCCAGATCATCCGCATGAAAAAAACCAGGTAGAGAATAATCAAAAACACAGATCCAAAGAATCCATGCTCCTCATTAAAAATCGCAAACACAAAGTCTGTGTGGTTTTCTGGAAGATAATTCAAAGAAGCCTGAGACGAGTTCTTGAATCCTTTTCCAAATAAGCGGCCTGAACCGATGGCGATCTCAGATTGAATAGCATTATAACCGGAGCCTTTAGCATCCTGGTAGGGATCGATGAAGGTAAGAATACGTTTACGCTGGTATTCTCTTAAACCGAAGTTATACATGAGGACTCCGGACACCAGTCCAATAACTCCCAATGTAGCAATGGTCTTCCATTTCAGACGCTTATAAAAAATCATCATGGAGAAAATAAAGAGTAGCAGCATTCCGGTACCAAGATCGGGCTGAAGAATAACCATCACCGCCGGAATCATGACAATAATTCCCGGCAAGATAAGTTCTTTAAAGCCCAGCTCGCGCTCCGGACTAACCCTTGTAAAATAACGGGCCATGGCGAGAACCAGGCCCATTTTCATAAATTCTGAAGGCTGCATCCGAATAGGTCCTAGGACTAACCAGCGCTGGGCACCCATCCCTACTTTCCCCATCAACATAACCAGAAAGACGAGATGGCGACTGCGACACTTACTGAAAAAAGAAACCACATCAGCTGGGATTTATAGAGAGCATCCAAACCTTCCCCAGTCTGGGAATGAGTTGCACTATATAAATTTAAAATACCGACCAAAAAAATGGCAGACATGCTTCCAATGAAACTAAAATCATATCGCTTTAAAAATTCCAGGAACCGTTGATTCATTATTCCTCACCTTGTGCCGCTGGGGCCGGAGCCGCAACTGGCTTAGGAGCAGCATTAGCACGTAGGGATTTTATCCACCCGTCTTTGATCGTTTTATCCTTCTCTAAGTTTTGAAGGTACAAATCAGGATGATATTTTTGCATGTATTTAGTGATCACTGCTTCTGCCACTGGGGCCGCTGCACTTGAACCGTGACATCCGTGCTCAACAATAACAGCTGTAGCTATTTTAGGATTATCTGCCGGTGCAAACCCTACGAATAAAGCATGGTGCCGATACTCATATTCCATAAGTTCACATTTTTGGTGAACCTTATCTGCACTAGCACCCCTCACTTGGGATGTTCCCGTTTTACCGGCCATCAAGATTCCCTGCCCTCTACGGTACCAGGCAGTTCCTTTAGGGTTATTCACAACTTGAAACAATCCTTCTCTAATAAATTTAAGAGTCTTGGGATTCTTCATTTGAATTTGAGACAGAAGTTCCGGAGTGTAAGTTTTAACTAATTCGCCACTTGTATCAAAAACATCTTTTACGACAAAGGGACGATAGATCTTTCCGCCGTTAGCAATAGCCGCATAGGCAGTGGCCAGCTGAATAGTCGAAGCAAGAACGTAAGACTGTCCGATAGCGCAAGACAAGGTTTCACCCGGCTGCCATTCCTGTCCTAAGCGTTTCTTTTTCCACTCAGAAGTGGGAATTAAACCAGCAACCTCTCTTGGGAGGGAAATACCAGTACGTGCCCCTAAGCCGAAGGCTTTAGCATATTTGGCCAGAGCATCGATAGGCATTCGGTTCGCAGCTTTCTGAAAGTAAACGTTACAAGATTCACGAATCGCCTTCACTAGGTTAGTTGCTCCGTGTCCCTCTTTTTTCCAACAGTGATAAGCACGTCTTCCGAAATGCCATTTCCCGGTACAAAAGACTTCTGTATTTTCGTCAATTTCGCCTTCTTCAAAAGCCGCAATACCAGTCAGGGCCTTAAAAGTAGATCCAGGAGAAAAGTGTTCCTGAATATTTCGATCCCTTAGTGGATGCTCTTTATTAGTGACCAGACTTCGCCAGTATTCAGGAGTGAGACCTCGAGAAAATTGAGAAGGATCAAATGAGGGACGAGAAACCATCGTGAGAACTTCACCGGAATCAATATCTAAAGCAATCACTCCGCCGACTTTGCCTTCCAGGGCATTGAAAGCCGCGACCTGCATATCTCGGTCAATGGTGAGTTTAACGTTCATACCTGAGAGAGGTTTTTCCGCTTCAGCACCCTTAAAAAGATTATCCGTATTGATATAACGTTTTCTTCTTCCCCGGGCATCCACCTCAACAAACTCATGACCATTCTCGCCGCGAAGATAATTATCTAGTTGTTCCTCAATACCAAACTGACCGATGAAATCTCCCAGGCGGTAATCCACCTTGTCTCTTTCACGCAGTTTAGGCAGCTGAGTCTGAGAAACTTCTGAAATATAACCCAACAAGTGCGCGCCAATTTCTTTGTCGCGGTATTCTCGGGAGATAAATGTATCAACACTGATTCCCGGTAAATCAGCATTCTGAGTTTCAATTTGGGCCAGCTCATTAAATGAGATATTCTTTTTAATGATAATAGGACGATATTTGGCCTGGTTTGAATTCTTTTTGAGAACAGTATTAATGACTGAAATATCCAGACTCAGAATTTTAGAGAGCTTCTGCAACGTCTCTTCCTTCTCCATCAAAAACTGCGGAGTAAGGATGGCATCAAAACGCGGAATATTATCCACAATTAATTGATCGTCCCTGGAGTAGATCAGCCCTCTTGGCGCCCATACGACTTCTTTTCTCAGACGGTTCTGGATGGAATAGTTATGGAGTGTCTCGCCCTTGTAGACTTGTAGGTACCAAAGACGTGACAGGACCAGACCGAAAGCGGCGGTGATAATATAAGAAAGGAGTGTTGCCCGATCTTTATGTATTTTGACTAATTCTTCTTCACCAAACATGACTAAATCTCTACTCCTCTAGAGCCACCTTCACTAGGAACCCTCCAGATGAGTCCTAACATCCAGAACAAAACTGGAGAAATTAAGGACAGAAGAATACTTCCTGGGATAAAACTCCAAAGGATTAATCCGAACTTATCAAAGTCTGAAATCTTCAAACAAATAACTAAAGTCACAGTCACGTACCAGATGACCTGGAACAACTGAACCGTAAGCATTGTCATAAACGCAGTCGTTAGATGCAGAACTTCTTTTAAATAATTGGCAGACATCATCACAATTAATCCCGCGAGGGTCCCAAGGGCCCACCCTTCGATAGAAAAAATTGAGTGGATCATCTGAAGGCCAAGAATAAGCCATGGAACAAGAGGCGAATCCATGCGAATGGCCAGAAATAAAATAATCAGAACGTTAAATGTCAGGCGATATTCTTTCCAACCTAAAGCGGGAAGGATGGTCGATGTCACTATTTCGAGACCAATCAATAGGGCCAAGGTAATGATGAATGATATTAAAATCTGAGAAAATTTCATTCTCATAGTTTTTTCTCCTCAATTGGAGCAAGCGCAGGTGAAACAGCGGATGCAGAAGCTACTTCAGTTGGTATTAAAACCAAAACTTCTTCTAATTTATCGAAATCAACACTTGGAATCACTTCTATCGATAATGTCATACCGAAATTTTCTTTAGTTACGTCCGTTATCATCCCGACCTTAATACCCTTAGGATAGATTCCGCCTACGCCGGCGGTGATCAACTTATCCCCGACCTCAACTGGCTCATTTCTCATAATGTATTTAAGTGCACATTTAAAATTAAACACGCCCTCGACAATCCCGTGGGTGCGAGTTCTTTCGATCATCACGTCGACACGGTTGTTTTGGTCTAAAATAGTAAGAACATCAGAGTAATTGTCCGTAACCCGATAAACATAACCAACCAGTCCATGGTCAGTGATAACTGGGGCCATGACCTTGATTCCGTGATTTCTCCCCTTGTTAAGACGAATCACTTTAAATTCGTTGGCAGAATCCCAACCAACGACTTGCGCCATGACGCGCTGATGAGACATCTCATCCGAATAACTTAAAAGCCGTTTAAGCCTTAAATTCTCTTTTCTCACCTCTTCCATCGTCGTGAGATCACTCTCGAGGCGCGAAATCTGCTTTTTAAGAACATTGTTCTCTTTGCTGGTATTAACGATCAAAAGGTAGTTTTCCCAGAGGAAGGTTAGCGATTTTTTGGAACTGGCGAGCCCCTCTTGAACCGGCGAAATAACCTCAGTCACCAGCTGGTGAAACAAGGTCGTCTCATTCAGGTCAAAGCGTTTTTGCGAGATGCCATAAACCGCCAGGATTGCCACCATCAGATTATTGACAATTTTGGTTTTAGAAGACTCATTTATCAGTTTCAAGCTCAGACCCTCAAAGTTTTTTCTCGAATGGTTAAAGAGTAACGAAATCAATGCCCAATGCCAACGAAGTTTCTAGTCAAAAGTCTTTGACCTCAACCATTGTTCCCCGATAAAATAACTTGCATTTATTTTTAGTCCAAAGGAAACCAATGAAAAACGCTTTTGCGAGCAAAATGTCTTATTTTATCCTGACTTTTATCTTTCTCATTATCACCGCGAGCTTTTTGTTCAGCGGGTTTGATAACTTCTCTGTGGGAGGAGGAAAGAACGTTGCGACTGTTGATGGCACTGAAATAACGATCAAAGAATATCAAGTTGCCCTTAACCGTCAGGTTGAATTTTTCAATCAAATGATGGGCGGCAAAGGGATGACTCAGAAGCAATTAGAAGAGATGGGGATCAAACAATCTGTCATGAATGGCCTGATTCAACAGAAATTGATCGCAAATACTGCTGACAGTATGGGACTCGTTGTGTCATTAGAAGAGATTAAAAACGAAATTAAGAATCTCGCCTATTTCAAACGTAATGAGCAGTTTGATGTAAACTTATACCGCAACGTATTACAGTCAAACGGCTACACTCCAACTCAGTTTGAAGAGCTTATTGGAAATGACCTGAAGCAAAAGAAAGTTGATGGGCTATTCAGTAGCACATTAGTTTCTGAGAACTTTGTTAAAGACGTTCTTAACTTTAAGAATAACGGCATCAACGTTCATGCGATAAAAATCAGCCGCCAATCCCTGGCGCCTTTGGTGAGTGTTTCGGAAGAAGAAATTAAGGACTACTTGGCCAAGCCAGAAAATAACAAGGCTTTGGAAGCTGCTTATACTGAGAATTACGCTAAATACAACCAAGCCGAAGAAGTTAAGGCCCGCCACATCCTGATCAAGGGTGAAGATGCCAAAGCCTTGGACAAAATTAAGGCCCTTAAATCGAAAATTAACGTTGGGAACTTTGCCGCTATCGCAGGTAAAGAGTCAGAGGATCCAACTGGAAAAACGAACGGTGGAGATCTGGGATGGTTTGCCCGTGGAAGAATGGTTCCAGAATTTGACGACGTAGCCTTCAAAATGAACAAAGGGACTATTTCTGAGCCGATTAAAACTCAGTTTGGTTACCACCTTATTTTGGTTGAAGACAAAAAAGCGGCACAAACAAAGCCTCTTGATATGGTTAAGTCCGAACTCGCTCAATTGGCGATTCAAAAGACCAAAGCTCAAGATTTGGATAAACTCCTTGAATCTGAAAAAGAAAAAATCACGGCTTTGCTAAAAGACAACAAACTGGCAGAACTTGATCAAATTCAGAAAAAGCTTGATGCTCAATTCTTTAAAAATGCCGATGCCAATCAGTATGATCAGACGATTGGTCAAATGAACCTGGCCCCAAAAGAGTCAGAAGAGCTATTTAAGGCAAATCCGGGTGATGTACTTAACTTTGGTAACGCTGGAACCATCTATTTGGTAAAAGTTAACTCTAAGGTGACTGGCGAAGGCAAAAAAGTGGAAGACCAACTTTCCGCCGAAGTAACCACTCAAGGTCAGGCTTTCTCACGTAAAGTGAGAGAAGAGTTGATCAAAGCACTAAATAATAAAGCTAAGATTGTCACAAACCCTGCTTTAATGTAACTTAAGCGCGTTAAGAGGAGCTTTACATGGCAGACAAGAATTCACGATTCAAAGACAACATCCCTGGTAAGTACTATGTGGATGATCAATGTATTGCGTGTGATGCTTGCTGTGTTGAAGCTCCTAAATTTTTCACTATGAACGATAACGATGGTCATGCCTACGTTATGCTCCAACCTCAGACTCCTGCCGAAGTCGAAGAAGCTGAAAACGCCTTGGCCGCTTGTCCGGTTGAGGCGATCGGAAACAACGGTTAATTCTCAGCCTTTAAGTCCTTGGTCAAATGATCTAATTTCTTCGTCATACATTCATCCAACAGCATCGGATAGATAGACCCTCCTCGGGATTCCTGGACCTCGTCTTCAGTGGCACAGGATTCAGTCACGGCGGTCATTAAACGACCTACCGCCTGATCTCTTTCAAACAACATGCATTCATTCTTTTCGGCCTGGCTGACCTCTTTGTAGCAATCCTTAATTTTGGCAAAACTGAGCGTCGAGAGCAAAAGAACCGTGACGATTAGGAATGGCATAGATCACCTCCTGCCCGCTCATTGTAAACCTCCCTTCTCAAAGCCTCAATTTTAGGCCAGTACGTCATCTCTGAAATGGTCTAAGATCTTGGAACCCCGTTAATTTTAAAATTAGTCCCTCAGGTACTTTAAAATCACTCTATGAAAATAATAGTCTTACTCGGTCTCCTCGCTAGCTTCTCTTCTTTTGCTCAGGATGCTGAGGAATGCCTAAATGAGGCAGTCCAAGTCGCCATTGCCCTTAAGATAAGTGTTCTTGCGGAAGGTGATTGCACAAGTTTGACTCGGGAAAAATATAGAGAGATTGAAGAAACTCGAAACGCGAAAAAAAGATTTTTAAAACAAGCTATCCAAGCACTGAATAATGGAAACAATGTCCCTTCCCGATTTTTTCAGGATTTAGATGATAATTCTCCCGATGTGCTGCTGGATAAAAAATCCATCTGCGCCGTAGTGAAAAAGAAATCCGAGCAAGGTTCCAAAGAGATGATGAAAGATTGTTCCGAGAAAACCAGCGGTGAGCTTCTGCAAATAGTTTTAGGTAATCAACAAGAGCTGGATAAAATTTCGGAAATCAGTCTCGCACATTCTTGTGAACGTGTGGAAAAACTTAAAAGGCAAACGTGTAAAGATAGTAAAATCGTTTATTATTCGATGGATTCATCTACAGCGACAGAAAAACGAGAAGAGCCAGTTGAAATTCTAAGCGGTTCATCGAGTGCCAAAGCTAGCGGACAATAATTTTCTTACCCATTTCACAAACAAAGCCGTACTGCTTATTTTCCCAACGATAGTGAGTGGAATCGCGAAATTCAAATTTTAGTCCCGCATCTTCGCACACTCCATTTTCACAGGGGTATGTATAAGGTCCCATCGACCCACACCAACCTACATACTCTACAGAAATCCCTGTTAGTTTATCGCCTGAAAAAAAAGGTTTTAAGATTTGATCACAAATACTGTCTTCGTTGCCCTGCTGGCACACATAGAGACCTCGATCAGGTCGTAGGGAAGAAGCTTGAGCCATGGTTACGAATAAGAATGAAAGGAGAAGTGTTTTCATACTTCTATTTTAGCGTGAGATTTAAAAAGCGCCTCCAACATCTTCTGACAGAGTTGTATATAAAGGAGCTCAAGCTTTCGCTTGAGCTCCCCTTAGGAGTTAGAAGCTAGGAGTTAGAGACTATTAACGTTTAATGTTAAGAACTTCTTGTAACATCTGATCAGAAGTTGTGATCGTTCTAGTGTTAGCTTGGAAGTTACGTTGAGCGGCCATCAAGCTGATGAACTCGTTAGCGATATCAACGTTTGATTGCTCAATTGATTTCGCAAGAACTTCACCGCGACCATCTGCACCCGGCTTACCAAGAGCTGCTTGACCAGATTTAAGAGTTTGTTTGAATAAGTTCTTACCAGTTTTGAATAGACCTTCGTTGTTTTCAAACTTAGCAACCAGAACTTGTCCAAGGTCACGCTGTTGACCGTTATCGTAAACAGCAGTCAAGATACCTTGATCGTTGAAAGACATTGAAGAAAGTGTAGCGGCCGAAGAACCATCTTGTGTATGACGAGCGATAGATGATTTCGAACCGAACTGAGTTGAAGCATCAAGACCAGTTCCACCCTCTTTAAGAGACTTACCGAAATCAAGAGCGATTTTTTGTCCTGCAGCTGCACCCTTATTAAAGTTGAAGCTGTTCATGCCTGGAATTTCTTCTTCCAAAACACCTTTCTGGTTGAACTTCAATTGACCGTTGGCCATTTCCATCATTTTACCTGGAACGCCACCAGTAGCGTCTGCACCGTCAATCATGGCGTGGTATTCCCATGAAGCACCGTCAGCAGCTTTGTTATAATAAACAGTCATCAAGCGAGCTGTACCGACGTTATCGTAAACAGTCATTGATGAATTGAAGTTAGATGTTTTTTCAGGATTAGCAGGATCAAACTTCATTACTGGCTCACGAGAATCTAAGTTCATCGAAAGTTTTACTTCTGAAGTTGGAGTTGCTGGGATCGTTGTGTTACCAAGTTTGATTGGGCCAGACTTAGTAGTGATTCCACCTTTTTCGTCAGGCTGAAATCCGTTAACTTTATAACCATCACCGTTAACCATGAAACCTTCCTTATCAAAGTGGAAGGCACCGTCACGTGTGTAGCCTTTGCCTTGAGGACCATCGACTTCAAAGAAGCCGTTTCCGTTAATGGCAAGATCTGTAATGTTTTGAGTACGAGCAACAGTTCCTTGGTTAAACTGAGCTGTGATGTGTGCGAGTTTTGTACCAGATCCAACTTGGTCACCGCCATCAATCCCTTTAAGAGAAGCTGAAAGCATGTCCTGGAATTCTGCACGTGATGACTTGAATCCGAAAGTACCAGCGTTGGCGATGTTATCACCCACTACAGACATTGATTGTCCTGCAGCGTTTAGACCTGTAACACCGATGTTAAAAGATGAAAGAATACTCATTTTGTCCCTCCTAGACTCCATGTGGCGAGGGGATTTGAAGACTACAGCTTCTCATCCATGGCTTCCAGAAAAGGACCAGCCACCTCATATGCCAAAATTATTATTAAAAACTAGCTAACTCCCATTAGCTTTACATCATAAAAATAGTCGAATCGATTTTCGTAAAAACGTTTTCGTTCATGTTGTTTTTATCCACCGCAGTTACCACCGTATTTTTATCTACGTCGACGACATAGGCCGCCTTGTTGGTAATTACGAGAGAGTCATGACTACCCTTCGCTTTCAACTTACTAACCGCTTCTTTGAGCTTCATGAATTCATTTCCATCAAGCTCAATATTTCTTTCCTGCAATCTCTTCATCGCGTGAGATGAAACTTGAACATCCTGTCCAATATTTTTCCCACTGACTTGAGGCAGACGAATATCGTTATTCGAAAGCTGATCAACTAAGCCCTTAAACTCGCTCTTCTCTCCCTGCTTAAGGGCGTTTGTTTTCTCTGCCTTCTGAGTATCAGAAGGAAGTGAAGAAACATTTGGAATAAGAAACGAGTTAACTTTGCTGCTCATATTAATCGTAAATCCCTGCGTTCTGAGTGTAAGCGTTTATTGCTTGCTCAGACGGAACAGCATTCGCCGCATTTGTTCCGTTATTAAATTGTATCGAACCATCACGCCCCGACAAGTCGGTATTTAATGCCCGTGCTGCGTTAGCAGCAGGTGCAGCAGTGTTATTCATCGCTGGATTAATTGCTTGATGAGTTTGTACATCAGAAGTATGAAAACTAGCGACGTCTCTCAAGAAAACTTTCTGACCATCAACAGTCAACACTGGTTCACCCTGATCAAACGTTACACTTTGTACGATACCCGTGGCTTCAGTTCGTGTTCCCACTTCCTGGCCATTTTCATCCCACGCTTTTACTTGTGCGGTATATTTACCCTTCACTGCTGGTGTTCCATCTAAAGCAACTCCGTCCCAAGTCACTTGATGTGCACCTTCAGACAAACCTTCTTTCCAGATTTCACCTGCAACGTTGTTCTTAGAATCAAGAATACGGACCATCACTTTTGAAGCCTGGCCGTCTAACTTGAAAAGAACTTCACTTGGGTCCCCACTTTCTTTTAGGTTCATAGTTGAACCAGTGGTTACAACTTTTTTACCGACAAAAGAAGCAGCATAAAATTTATCTTGAATCGCCTGATTCTTACCGGCGTCTTCAAATTTTTTATTTAAGTTTGAAAGTTGCTCTAACTGAGAAAACTGAGCAAGCTCACCAGTGAATTTACTTTGATCCATTGGATTCATTGGATCTTGGTTCTGTAATTGAAATGTAAGAAGTTTCATGAACTCATCTTTTCCAAGAGCGTTGTGTGGCCCTTCTTTAAAGAGTTCATTCTTAGGTTTATAGCCTGTCGCTTTATTGATGAGAGCTTCGCGCTGTTGAGCTTCAGATTTACCGCGGCCAGCAAGTGACTTCGGCGCCATTTGAACCTGGTTATATTGCGCTTGCTGAGCTGTGACTGGTCTTCCCATTTCAGGCATTAGGCTGCTTCCTTATCTTTAAGAAGGTTCCAAAGATCCTGTCGACGATCAGAATCATGTCGTTTTTGATTTTGCTCAGAACCGAACTGTTTTTCCTGACCAGATCCACCACGACCTGACTGGCTTCCGAAATCAAATTCGTTTTTAGCCGTTTGTGATGGCGTCTCTACTTTAATATCAGAAACATTAAGTCCTGAATTTGTTAAGTGCGAGAAAAGATCTTTTGAATTAGTCTGAAAGAAATTCTTTCCATCAATTGAATGAGTCGCAATATTGATAGCGATTGAATCTTGACCTGCACCAAGTTTATTAACTGTAATGTCGATCATGCCAAGCTCTTGATGATTAACCCGCATATTCACTGTTGGCTCTTTAGCTGCCTTGGCCTGAACGATATAGTCAGTAATCTGAGTCATGATCTGATTTGAATTTTCTGTCTTCACATCCGACATATTAAATGTCTTCATCGGAGCTTGCATTTCATTTACTTTGGCATTCGATCCCAGATCAGCTTGTGCATTCAAAATGAATTGCTGTGAATTCATCGAAGAGCCACCTGTTCCAGATTCAGTTGATCCAAGCTCATTAATTGTTTGAGTTGATTTAAGATCGACTTCCATTCCTGCTTTACCGGCATGACCTTTGTTCGGCATACCGTAGGCAGATGTATTATTGAGTGATTTTTTTACAGCAAGATTTTTCTGAGCAACAAAATCTTCCATATTCACTAACTGAGAATCAACTTCTGATTTAGCTAAATCAAGTGCCGGAGAACGTCCAGTTTGAACCTGTGGAGTCTTAAGCATGGCCTGAGCAATTTCGCCTTCAACTTCGGCATTTATCGCTGGATCAGCTTCACCCTGAGCAAGTTTTAAAATCTGCTCGTTAGTTAATTCAACTGGAACATCTGTAGTTTGTGGCTGAATGATTTTATCCACACCCTGAGTAAGGGCCGGGTCAAAAACTTTAGGACTAACTACTTCAGACTCAGCACCGGGGGCAGCGTTAAGCTGGGCCGGAGCAATCATCATCATTTCAGCGGAAACTTCAACTGCCTTAACTTTTGGCTCAGCTTCTTCACCAAGGCTTGCTTTTAATTCATTCTCAAAATCCGCACCCTCAATCATCGATTCCGGATCAGAAGCTTTAGCTTCCTCCGCAACTGCCCCTTTAGCTCTCACTGGAGCTTTTGGTTCGATGTATTTAGTTTGTGCTGCCTGGATCATTACGTTTCCTTATTGGTCCTATGGAACATTGTCACATAACTCAGGGCTAAAAATATAGCAGGGCAGAAACTTCCAAAAATACTTTAATCTTATTTTCGAACTAGGAAGGAATTGCCGGTTTTTGGGAAAATCAAGCATTTAAGTGGTGTCTAATTTCTATACGGCCAGGATAAAATCTTCAAAATACCCCTCCCAATCTCTAAGATTAACTAAAATCGGATTTATGAAAAAACTTATTCTTCCCTTTCTTCTCGTTATTTCTCCCTTTGCCATGGCCACAACAAGTCATGAAATCGAGGCAACACTAGAGGACTTGGAGTTAAAATCCTATATTCAAACCACCTCAGGGAGTAAGGAATACGTCTGGAAATCCAGCACCACTTGCAGCACTAAAGGCAGTGGCAAGGACGTGCTTTATCCGGGCTTAAAAGCAGTTAGTTATTATGTCTGTCCAGATAAAACCATAAGCCATATCCAGCCTGATTCTACCGGATATAACGGTTGGGAGGGCTACTGCGGTCAGACTGCAGTCTCCAACGTTACAAGTATGCTGTGTAATCGCCATATGTCTCCCAAGAGTAATGACTATTATGGGACAGATGCCAGTCCAGGTCAGCACTCCTCGACCATGAAAAAATCTTTACGCAAGATATTCACAGAATCCCCGGCTCGAAATACGTGTCCTAAGGTCACTTGGAATACGAGAGCGAGCTGGAGCGGATCCGGATTTCTTAAATCAGTAAAAGGTGATTTATTTGGAAGCACTAAAAAGGTGAGACGATATAGAACTGCCACGACCTATGTAGAGGTCACACCAACTCCCGTACTCTTAAACAGTGGTGGATTCAATTATCACTGGGTGACTGTTGTTGATATTATCAAAAATAAAAATGATGATCACGGTTGCGATGTGGTGGTGAATACCTGGGGTGACCAGAAGACTTTAACTTGTACGAATTTTGTTAACTACGGAGATCATTCAGGTCTGGGCGAACACGTGAGTCTGGGATTTGATAAATAGCCTAGCGGCTATTTCTTCATCTGCAGGTACTGCTTCTGAAGTTTGGCGGAAATATCTTTGTCCATGAAATTGAATATTTTTGACGCTTTTTTAGCGTCAATCAGCTGGAGAATTTGAACGGCGATTTCAGGATCTTGCACGGATAGAACTGAGGCAGCTTTCTCTGGCTTCATATTTGAGACCATTTCAACCAACTGACCGATTCGCCCCTTACTCTCTTCATTGTTTTTCTCTGCACACCCAATAAAATCTTTCTGCTTGGCAGAAAGCTCTGCATATCTCTTCGCTATGTCATTATCAGAGACTTTCAAAGAGTCCTGTTGTTTTTCAAGTTCAAGTTCTCTGATCCGAAGTTTTTCTTCTTTATCCAGAAGTTCCTTTGTGAGGTCAGAGACAGACTTATTCTTGATTGAGTCGACTTTCTTTTTGACCTCTTCATTCACTTTCTTAATGAATTCTTCTTCGCTATAGACTCTTTTGGCCGGTGCGGAGAACGCAACAGCGGGCAGAATCATTAGTGCTAGTAAAAATTTCATCTCAAACCTTCCGTTCTTTATGCTGCAACCAGTTCTGCGTTTGTTCTTCAACTTTCTGGTCGATCTCTTTGTTTGTGGCCTTACGGTACTCATTGTAATCTTTTTCTTTCAAATTTTCGATGACTTTGAGTTCACCTCTGAGGCTTGCGAGTTCTTGTTTTTTTGCCTCAATCTGATCTTCCTGAATCTTTTTATCTCTCATGAGTAGCTGAATATTTTTCTCTTTGGCAGAAACGAGCATCGGGAACGCCTGGATTTGATCCCCACGAACTCCAGTCTTAAGTGCTCCTTCCTGAATGGTGAAGTAATTATCAATTTCTTTTCGGTCATGAACTAATTGATCGTCAATTTTCCGCAGCTCTGAAATCAGCTGTCCCAGCTCCATACGGCAATTTTCTTCTTTGAGTTTTCTAACTTTCAATACTGGTTCTAGGCGAAAGGTATAACGTTTCATATTTATCTAAAATTTGGATCGACTGCCGTCTCTGCCTTTCGGGCAATATCCAGCATGCGGTCAAAAAGCTCTTCAATGGTAAATGATTCTTCAACTTGTTGGCGCAGTAAATTTGTTAAATCATCATAAATGGCAATTGCCTTATCTATCTTAGGATTTGATCCACGGCTATAGGCCCCCACGGTGATTAGGTCTTCAGACTCTTTATAAGAAGCCAAAAGATCACGTAAATGACTGGCAACTATTTTATGCTCTTTCGAAGTCACCTTCGGCATAACCCTTGATATGGATGAAAGAACATCTATTGCAGGGTAGTGGTTTCTTGCTGCCAATTGTCTTGAGAGCACAATATGTCCGTCTGAAATACCTCGAACGGCATCAGCGATTGGCTCGTCCATATCTCCACCCTCAACGAGAACGGTATAGATTCCAGTTATGGATCCCGCACCTTTTTTGGTACCAGCTCGCTCCATTAACTTCGGTAATTTAGCAAAAACACTTGGTGTATAACCTTTCTGCCCTGGTGGCTCACCCGTAGAAAGCGCAATTTCACGACTGGCCATAGCAAAACGTGTTATTGAATCCATCATCAAAAGCACATCTTGACCCTGGTCACGAAAAAATTCAGCAATGGTGGTTGCTGTGTATGCTGCCTTCGTCCTAATGAGAGCCGAGGTATCCGAGGTAGCTACAACAATTACTGATCGTTTAAGGCCCTCTTCACCCAAGTCCGACTGAATGAACTCCAAGACCTCTCGACCTCGTTCACCAATAAGCGCAATGACGTTAATATCGACATTCGTATTTCTGGCAACCATACCCATTAAAACTGATTTACCTACACCAGATCCCGCCATAATTGCCAAACGTTGACCCTTACCGGCAGTAATAAAGCAGTTAATAGAACTGATTCCAGTATCTAAGGGTTCTCGAATTGGTGGACGATCAAGTGGGTTTAGGGGCGTGCCGAAAATAGATCTTTTTTCATAAGGCCCTTCGATTGGACCTTTATTGTCCATGGGATTTCCCTGAAAATCGATAACTCTACCTAACATATTTGGTGAAATTCTAACTTCGGTAACAATTTCCTTAAGATGAATCTTTGTTTCAGAATTGATCCCGGAAATTTCGTTGTATGGCATGACCATGCAATTGGTGCCCTGAATAGCTACAACTTCACCCAGTGAGCGTTCACCATTCTCAGCAATGAATTCAACGTTACTACCCAATACTGCTCTAGGCACAGCTGCTTCATAAACCATCCCCCTAGAGGCGATAATCTTTCCAACTTTCTCATAAGGAATGCGGCTTTCAATGTGACGAAGAATGAGATTGAGGTTTAGATCCTCACTCATGTTTAACTACTTGCTCAAAAATCTTATCAATGTTTTTAAAAACACCTTCAAGAGTGCCATCAATTAAACCATTTTCAGATTCCAGCAGGATACCAGGGTGCTGAATTTCAGAACCTATTTCAATTCTCAGATTGGAAAGCTGACCCAGACGGGCCTCAACAACCTGAACGACCTCTGGCATTTTATCAAAATTTGCTTTGCCTACTTTGATCACAAGATTTTTCCGGGCATTGAGTTCTAAAATTAATTTCTCAAGAAGTGTTTCAAGGTATAACTTTTCATTAACTTCTTTAAGAATGATCCACTTTGTGAATTGCTTAACAAATGAGTAAATTTCGTGACGATTTTTCTCAATCAATTTACCGCTCTGGGCTTGAATTTCATTAACTATTTCAACAAACCCATCTATCTTGTGATTTAGTTCTTCCTGGTATTGAAGCAAGGCTTGCGCCTTTCCTTCTTCCCGGCCCTTTTCAACACCTTCAGCATAAGCATCCTTGTAGGAAGCCTCCAGCCGTCTGGTCACTTCTTCTTGGATTCTTGTCTTTTCTCAAAACTGCGTTCTGAGCGCAAGGATTCTTCCGAGATTTTTTCGGTTTTAGCTGATTCACCATTAAGCTCTTCAAAACTGAAGCTTTTAAAATCACTCTGAGTGATGACATGAGTTCCCTTGAGGTCGGAGAATTCAAATGATTTAACTTCAGATGTACGGTACTTCTGCATAAATTAAACTGCCTTTTAAACGAACGCGTCGCCTTCTCCACCTCGAGAAATAAGCGCCTTACCTTTAGCTTCAAGATCTTTAAGCTGCTGGACAATCTCCTGCTGAGCTTTTTCCACATCGGAAATTTTTGTAGGTCCCATGGCATCCAAATCTTCTTTAAGAAGAGTTGCTGCTCGGTTAGACATATTCTTAAAGAGTTTGGTTTTAACTTCGTCAGGAGCTGTTTTAAGAGCAATAACAAGCTTAGTATTATCCACACCTTTAAGAAGCTCTTGAATACCTCTATCATCAACAAAAATAATATCTTCAAAGACAAACATGAGTTTACGAATTTCTTCAGCAAGCTCAGGATCTTTTTCCTCAACTCTTGCCATGATATTTTTCTCAGAGTTTTTGTCCATGAGATTGAGCATATCTGCGATAGGCTCAACACCACCCAACTGCTGAGTATCAATTGATCCAAGCGTAGAGAGCTCTGTTTTAAGAACATCATCAAGCTGCGCAATAAGTTCTGGTGAAACGAAATCAAGATTCGCCACTCGAAGAACAACCTCTGCTTGAAGGCCTTCAGGAAGTTTACGGAGCACATCTACTTTTTTCTCTACTGGCAAATGTGCGCAGATAAGAGCAATCGTCTGAGGATGTTCATTGATGAGGAAGTTAGCAAGAGTTCTCGTATCTACAAGTTCCAGAGATTCAAGAGTGTTATTCGTTCCGACATCTACAATCTGACCAAGAAGTTGTTTTGCACGATCTTCGCCAAGTGTGCCCAGAATAAAGTCACGGCCTTTATTTTCTGAGAAGAGAAGTTCAGCATCTTCATTGATAGCTGAATAAAATTCTTCGAGAACTTTTTTAACCATCCAGATAGGTGATTTAGAAATGGACGACATGCTGTTAATCATACGTTTAACATCGTTGTCTTTCATGTGTTTGAAAATCAACTTTGTTGTCGTTGGCCCCAAAGCGGACAAAAGAATAGCAGCCTTTTCCTGGCCTGAAAGTAGCGCAAATTGCACATCTGGTTCTAAACTTTGTTGTTCATCGGCCACAATCTTACTCCTGAAACCATTTATTATTCAAAATTAAGCAATTTCTTTTTGTCCATCAGCAGTGTGAATCATCTCATGAATCACCTGAGCTGCTTTACCAGGATTCGCTTCAACAAGAGATATAATTTTCTCTCTTAGCATGTTCCCTTCAATCTTCTCTGGATTGAGTTTGTCTTCAATCGAAGGAAGCACATCCTCAAGTCCTGGAAGGCGCTGATTGGCCTGAATTTTTTCAAGTTCTTCAATTGTTTTCGGCAAGAAGTCTTCAATTGACTCAACCGAGTTTTCAGTAAGCCACTGAATAAATGGTCTCACTACCATGAAGAAGAAAAGCGATATAATGGCACCAATCATTAGGTATTTAGTAACATTTTTCATAAGCTCACGATTTTCACGTGCTCTCATGATCGCTTCCATCTCTGCAAGATCTTCTGTCGCAAATTCCATGTTCTTGATAACGAGCTTATCACCGCGGCCCTGGTTAATACCCAGAGAGCTAGCTACAATCTGTTGAAAGTTTTGAAGTTCATCTTCAGTCCATGCCTGATACTTAGTAATATTAACCCCATCCTCGTTCACCATATGAGAGCCATCTTTGGCCAAAACGGGAATCTTTTTACCATCAACCATTACGGCTACAGACATGCTTGCTATTGAAGCAGTGGGCTTTTTCGATTTTGTCACAGTTGTAGGAACGGCCATATTTCTAGTAACAAGGGACTTATCAACATCGTTGCGAGTTTCTGGAATTCCCGGCTGTGGGGTTTCTCCAGGAAGATTCGATCTCGCCCCTGGAATACCTTGCGGCGAAGGACGAACCCCCACCATTTTCTGTTCGTTTCGCACTTCAGACACTACTGCTGAGTTTTCCTGATCATACGAAGTCTGGGTTTCTACTTTTTCAGTAAAGTCCATCTTAAGGGACACTTTCGCAATAACTTTACCTTCGCCAATAACTCGAGAAAGAATCTCTTCTACTTTTTTCTCATACTGTGAATTTAATCTCGTTTCTAAGGCAATTTGATTAGCGGTCTCAGTAGACATCTGGTCGCCGTCGTTTTCAGATAGCTTCTTACCACGAGAATCGATAACAACAACGTTATGAGATCTCATTCCATCCACAGATGAACTCACAAGCGACTGGATCCCTTTAACTTCATCGTTAGTCATGGTTACACCACGCTCAACATCAAGCACTACAGAACCACTTGGTGGTTTTCTCTCTGAAACAAAGGGAGACGATTCAGGAATAGATAAATGGATACGGGCACGAACAATGCCCTTGATATGCATAATGGTTTTAACCAACTCTCCTTCGAGAGCTCTTTGTTTATTTATTTTTTGTACAAATGAGGTAGTTCCAAATGATTGTTTGTCGAAAACTTCGTAGCCAACAGTCCCTGTAAAGTTAACACCTTTTTTGGCAATCTCTAAGCGCCAGATTTCAACCATGTCTTCTGGTACTTGAATGGTTTTACCATCATCCTTCACTTGATAAGAGATTTTCCCCTCCTCAAGCATCCGAGCGATAGTTGCGGAATCATCTTTTGTAAGATCGGTATATAAAACTTTATAATCAGTTTTCCCAGCGTAAATGATAATTCCTGCCATCAGGGCAATTACCAAGGCGGCAACACCAATCATTCCTATTCTTCTGGTCATATCTAGTGACCTGAAGAAGTCTAGAAAGTTTTCTATCGTTTGCGAAAAGAAGTTATTCAACTGAATCCTCCTGATTCAAGCTTATCTAATCATCCTAATTAGATCTGCATTTTCATAATTTCACGGTAAGCATCGATTACTTTCGTTCTTACCTGGTTCATAGTTCTGAAAGCAATATCTGCTTTCTCTACGGCGAGCAATGTCTCATGCAAGTTCTGGCTTTCGCCGCTTGCAAGTTGCTCCATCGCTACATTAGCTTCATTTTGCAGGGAATTCACTTTCCCAATTGAATCTTGTAAAAAATCCCCGAAACTTTTTGCACCTTCCGGACCACCAACTGAAGGCGCCCCTTCAATGTTAAAATTTCCACCGAAGTCATTATCAACTGCACGACTCCAACCCTTCGCATCCGCGTTTCCAAGAGTTTTCTGAAAGCTTGAAATGTCTTTAATCGACATAGTTTATTCCTTTCTTATCGTCCAATTTCCAACGTCTTCATCGCCATCTGTTTCGTTGTATTAATCGCCGTTACGTTTGATTCATAAGCTCTTTGAGCTTCAATCATGTTGGCCATCTCTACCATTGGGTTAATATCCGGCATCGCCACATACCCCTCTGCATTTGCATCAGGATGAGTTGGGTCATGCTTAAATATAACCTTATCACTATGAACAACCTCAGTTGCATGAACCGTCTGAGCATTCTCGGCCAGTTCACCTTCCAGGATCTCAGAAAAAGCTTCTCTTTCCGGCTCTGAGCCGAAAACAACTTCTTTTCTTCTGTAAGGGCCACCCTCAGCAGTTCTGGTAGTCTGAGCATTCGCAATGTTAGAAGAATGGGCTTCCATTCTTTTACGTTGAGCAGCCAGACCACTTGAACTAATACGTAAGCTAGAGAGTAAATCCATCTATATTCCCCTTACTTCTCAGAGTTGATGGCATATTTCATTATGCCCATCTTTTTATTAATCAACTGAACCAAAGCATCGTACATCAATTTATTCTCTGCCATTTGGGCCATCTCAGCTTCTACGTCCACCGTGTTTCCATTTTCTGAAACAACACCGTTTGGATTATCATAAATTTCTGGCTCAAGATTATTGAAACCGCCATTGCCCACATCGTGATGACGCCCATCAGACACGTTCATACCCATTTGACCATCAACGTCCAGAGCTCGTGCCAACGCCTCTTCAAAGTCTATTTTTTTAGCTTTGAATCCTGGCGTATTGGCATTTGCAACGTTCGAGGAAATTAATTCCTGGCGCATCTCTCGAAAGTTCAGCGCGGTCGTTAGTGCCTTAAGTGTCTTGTCATTCACATCCATGTGACTGGCCTCAACAATTTATATAAAAATTATCTTAAGTTAATGAAATACGTAGTGCCTTCGCCTCTGTACTCATTAATTTTATTTCTAAGAGTACGGATAGAAACACCAAGGATTTTTGCCGCTTGAGTTCTATTCTCAGAAGTGAAAACCAATGCTTTCTTAATAAGAAGCTTTTCAGCATCTTTAAGTGACATAAGCTTGAAGCCATCTTCATCTATTTCATTTGAAGTGAATTCAACTTTACGCTCACCGTTTTCGATTGCAGCAAGATCCAAAGTGCTGCCTTCCATATTAGAAAGTGTCTTACGAATGAAAGAACGAAGTTCAATTAGATTTTGATTCCAATTGTAGTCAGAAAGTTTACGAGCAGCTTCTTCGCAAAGTGATAGCTCACCAGCAGATGTCTCAGTTGCGTACTCATTAATGAAGTGACGAGCGATTAACTCCACGTCTGTCCCTCTTTCGCGAAGTGAGATCATGTCGATCTGCGCTCCGTTGAAATATGTGTATAAAGCACGTGAGAACTTTCCAGCACCAACTAACTTAGAAAGATTCTTCGAAGTTGTAGCAAGAACGCGAACATCTAACTCGTAATCAGGAAGCTCTTGAAGGATAGTATAGAGCCGTTTTTGAAAAATATCATCCAGTGCGTCAATGTTGGCAAATATTACCGTACCACCGTTGGCAACTTCTAGTACGCCACGAATGAAACGGCCTGTTTCATCACAACGGTAACCAAGGACAATCTTCTCTACGTTTGCCGTATCAACACTACAGTCTACAACTTCTAGACGAGCATTCTTGCGAGCAGAATTTTGGTGAACATACGAACCAATCGCCTTTTTTCCAGATCCTGTTTCTCCTGAAATCAGAATAGGAGTCTTTGTCACGGCCACATTACGTGCCATTTCAAGGGCTGAATTGAATTTTGGGTGATTGCCTACGAGATTTAAACCTTGAGATAACATTAGACCTCCTGTCCGTTGTTAGTGGGTTCGTTTATAATTTTTTTTCTACTAATTCCAAAGTCGCTAATTCACTTCTACACATTTCCTTAATATGCAGAGGAACTTTTTCATCACTTGTTAAAAGGCTAAGTACCTCCTTACCTTCCGCGATTCGCGAACTCTTAATCAATGATAACCCGTAAAGGTATCCGATTCGTGCAGTGTAAGGAGATTTTTGAAATTTTTCTCTGAAACCCTTCGTCATCATTTCGATCTCCTTCCATTCTGGCTTTGCCTCTCCAGCGAATGATTCGATGAGGAGGTAGTTAACTCGCTCAGACACATTCAAGATCGGTGCCGACTTGGAGGCGTTGATGTCCTGACTTAGGGCCCGGACCACAGTTTTAAACCGTTCCTGGTCCTTTAACTGATAAAGAGAGTCCACATAACCCATTAAAAGATCAGCCGTTTGTCGAGGCGTAAGCTGGTTTTCACTGTTTTGTTTAACCAACACTTTTTCGAATTCTGTTATAGCTTCTGGGTACTCTTTCTGGTGAAAGTGAACCAATCCTATGTAGTACGGATAGTTTAAAGAGTCCCTAAGTGACACTGGATATGAGGCCAGCTTGTCACTTGCGCCCTTCCAGTCCTTATCTGCCACCATTCTGATTAAGCTAAGTTCTTCCACCATCTCTGCCAGGTTTGTAGTTTTTACTCTCTCAACCCAGATAGGAAAGATGCGTGGTTCTTCACCTTGAACAGTCTTAAAAGTGTCTAGTGCACGGTCATAACTCTTATAGAGGCCAAGCTTAATAAAGGAATCACAAACAACAAAGTTCAGGTACAAGTTCTTGGCAACTTTTGACTCGTATTTCGCTTTATACACTTCCCAAATCTTAACTACTTTTGCGTAATCTTCTTTAAGGTAAGCGTCTTTGATAATACCAAAAACAATTTCAGCACCGTCACCTTCAAACACTCTTCTCTCAGCTGGCTTAATAGTATCAAGCGGAATTGAGGTCAGGTAAGCTAGGGCCTTCTCATAATCTTTTGTGCCAATAAAAAATCTTAAACGAACGAGCCACAGAAGTTTCTTGAGGTCTGCCGTTATCGCCTTCGACTCATCCGGTGACTGCTCAAGGAAAACAGCTGTTTCCTGGTCTTCCTCATTTGGATTTAGTTTTCGTGCGATTCTGAGTGCAACGTAACGGAGTTTCGCTTCATAGCGAGCTGCCGGATCCGTGGATCTATCAATGGCGTTTCTGTAAAGAACAAGTGTCTCACCAATCTCACGGTCCATAAGCTCATATCCAAGTGCAAGTCGTAAACGAGCAAAGGGTGCTTGAAGGAGGTATGAGTATGAATTCAAGAATTCATCAAATAATTTATTGGCAGCGAGGTAGTCCGAACGGCGAAAATAGCTCTCAGCTACGTTATAGAGGATCGCTGGGTGAATGGGCTTGGCCAGGGACTTAGAAACTGTATTGTATCGTTTAATGGTCTCTTTTGTTTCCCCTTTTGAAAGGAGAGCAAAGGTCGTATAAGCAATGCCCATCTGTGGCGGCAAGATGCTAGCTAGTTTCTTGTCACTTAAAAACTCTTCAATTTTTTCAACTTGCTTTAATTCGGCCAGTGCATGAAGGATCGTGAGGGCGGATTGGATCACTAGGTTTTGATCAAATTCTCCCCTCGCCTCAACAAAAAGTTGTTTTGAGAGTTCGAGGGTCCTTACATGATCCTTCATATCTACACTGTACTGAATGAGATAACGGAGAATTGAAGCTTTCAGTTCATAGTCAGTCGTCATTTCTTTGATGTTAGAAAGAATAACCATCGCAGACTGCGTGATTCCACGGTTTGGCTTGGCTATATTTCCCTTCAAAAGCGCATTGGCCTTAAGAAATTCGTTTATGACTGCGTTCGTATCGCGACCATACTTCTTCTCATAAAGAGTAATTGATTTGTTAAGTAATCCCCATTTTCCCTCACGGTAGAAGTTCACAGTCAACTGCATGTGAGCTTCTTTAGGGTCATCTAAATTCGTTCTGTCTTTAATAGGATAGAGTGAATCAGGAATTTTTGAGGCGAGATAAATATCTTTCTCTAACTGTGGAATCATCGCCCGATAATCCCAAATAAAACTCGCACCATATCTAAAGTCACGGTACCCGGGGTGTGGAAGTTTTTCGTTGGCGATCTCGTTGGTCACTTCAACCATAGGAAGAATGCTGCTCTTTTTTGCCAACATAGGATTTGTTGGAGCAATATTCTTTTTCGGGGCCATGACTGAGGCTTGATTAACCGGCAGCGGGAGCGGTTTTTTAAATGCCGCTGTCTTCTCAGTCACAAGATCAGTGTTAATCCAAAAATCTAATATGTACTTTTTGTCAGCGTCCCGATAAAAAGAAAAAAGTTCTACCGAAGGGTCTTTTAACTTAACCGATACGGTAGCTGGCTTGGCAGGAAAGTTCTCTTTAGAATAAGAAATGCTCTCTATATATTGTCCGTCTGCATTTAACTTGGCCATCTCACCGGCGAGCGTATGGAATAGTTCCAGATTGACTGTTTCAATATTAAGGACGCCTTCTTTCTTGTTAATGAAGAACTGATCTTTGGGAACTAACAGATTCCAGCGGAGGTGAGTTTTGAGGGCTTCTTGATTGAAAATCTCGGCCAACGCAATTTGCGCAGTAAATATACTGCAACAAAATACCGTCATTAATAGAACTGGCAAAATTTTCATTTTTTGAAGACTTCCTGTCTTTCATCTGAGGCGACCACTTCTTGTGGTCATTTTTACCTACCTCAAATCTGAGTGTAGCCTACTTTTGAGATTCCAAAAGACATATTTTACCCATAGGCAAAAAAATCCTGTCGATGATTTGACATATCTTTATATGCAGAAGGATTACAATAACTTAATATGTATGACATTTTTATTAACCGCTCAAATCGGTAGAGTTATGTGGGTATGGCTTCTTTTATTCATCACAGGTTGTTCTCTCTCTATGGGACCAAGTCAGCCGGAAAGTGCCAAGGGTAGCGGCTATAAAGTTAAATTCCAATCAGAAAACTGGACCCAGAAAAATGAAGATCGATCTGACTACGTTTGGGTAAATAAACTTGATGGACGCATTCTCCTTTCCAATAGCTTTTGTGATGAATTTCAGGATCAGCCTTTAGACAAACTCGCCAATAAAACTTTTAATACTGTCGATAAGCTTAAAATTGAAAAAAGAGACTATACGACTTTTAAAAACCGCGAAGCTTATCGTCTTGAAGGAGAAGGCTTGGTGGACGGCGTCCCTGTCGGTCTGAATGTCCTTAATACGAGAAGAAACAACTGCTATTTTGATTTTGTTTCAATTACACCACTTGAATCGGCCAAAGAAGTAAATACTGACTTTGAACAATTTCTAGATTCAGTGGAATTTAAATGATTGCTCAAAAAATAAAAAAGAACCTGCAAATTACTGGCGAGATCACTGAACTCTTTTTAGCATTCGTACGCTGCACATTTTCAAAGCCATTTTATCTGGGACGACTTTACGAGCAAATTATACATCTTGGAATTGGCTCTATCTCGATTACGCTGGTGATTGGAATTGTCACAGGCATGGTCATGACTCTCCAATTTGGTTATGGCCTTGAAAAATTTGGTGGCACCCTTTATGTACCCGCGATTGTCTCATTGTCTCTTTTAAGAGAGCTGGCCCCTTTGTTCACCTCCCTCTTAGTTGCCGGCCGGATTGGATCAGGGATTAGTGCAGAAATTGGAGCTATGAATGTGACTCAGCAGATTGATGCGATTCGGGCCCTGGGGACCTCTCCAGTGCGTGTTTTAGTCGTTCCGAGAGTCTTGGCAGCTGTTATTTCACTTCCCCTTCTTGGCACGCTTGCGGGCTTCATGGGGATTGTGGGGGGGCTGCTCATAGCAAACTCTGAATTCAGTATGCCCGCGGGCTTTTACATCAATAAGGTCCTTACAACCATTAAGTTCATGGATGTATTTGGTTTAATGATTAAATGCGCTTTTTTCGGTTTGGTCATTTCACTTCTTGCTTGTTATCGGGGATTTTTAACCACCGATGGAACTAAGGGCGTGGGTAACGCCACCATCTGGGTAGTTGTGACCACATCAACGATTATTCTCATTTCAGATTTCTTTTTAAGTAAAATACTTCTTCTATTGTTTGGATAATATGGAAACACTTTTAGAAATTAAAAACGTGACAAAAAGCTTTGAGGACAAACAAGTTCATCAAGGGGTCACTTTTAATCTCTATAAGGGAGAAACAATCGGACTTCTGGGAAATTCAGGAACCGGAAAATCAGTTTTACTAAGGTCACTCATAGGTCTGGAAGAAATCGATAGCGGTGAAATTTATTATAGAAAGCAGAGGATAGATAATTTATCAGAAGAAGAACTCTTTAAGATTAGAACAAAAGTATCCTATTCATTTCAAAGCGGGGCCCTATTTGATTCTGCTTCTGTTTTTGAAAATGTCGCTTATCCCCTATTTGAGCACACTCAGCTTAAAGAAAGTGAAGTTGAAACGAGAGTAATGGAAATCCTAAATCTCGTTAATATGGCAGAATCCAGGGATCTCATGCCCCCGGACCTGTCAGGGGGAATGCAAAAACGAGTGGGCCTGGCACGCTCCATGGCGCTGAACCCAGAAGTGCTGCTTTATGATGAGCCTACAGCGGGACTTGATCCCCTTAACGTAGATCTTGTTTTAGATATCATGAATCAATTTAAGAAACGCGGATTTTCTGGAATATTTGTCACCCACGATATCCCTGCAGCTAAAAAGATCTGTGACCGATTACTGATACTCAGAGACGGAAAAATATATTTTGAAGGCACGATAGAACAATTTGAAACGAGTGATGATATTTTTATTAAAAACTTCTCCAGCTCACTGTAAGGAAGAGAAATGAAGCTTCGAAAAAAAGATGAAAAGAATTTTATTAAAGTAGGTCTATTCATATCCGCCCTAACTGGCATCCTCATGGTTATGATCGTTAGCATCGGAAAGGAAAATTCATTTTTTGAAACCAAAATAGAGATGAAAGCGCATGTAGAGAATGTAAAAAACCTTAAACCTGGATCCTACGTTGAACTTAAAGGGATTAGAGTTGGTAGTGTTCATGATATTGAAATTCTTGGTGAAGAGAATGTTGAAATCAGATTTACGATGTTGGAATCTCAACTCAAATGGATCAAACAAGATTCAAAGGTTTCAATTTCTACCGCTGGTCTAGTTGGAGATAAATATCTTGAGATTTATGATGGCACCAAAACATCCAATGTTTTCAATCCTGAAAAGGACGTGCTGCAATCTGAAAACTTAGCCGATATGAAACAAATTATGACTAAAGGTGAGTCCATCGCGACAATCACGGAACGTATCCTAAGCCGTCTTGATCAGATTATTTTCAATATGGATGACGGAAGGAAGCTTATTGAAACCGTCAATTCACTCAGTAAGGCCAGCCAAAACGTTGAAAAGATCACCCAGGAATTGCGAGAAGCTCAACTAGGCCAGACTGTTAAAAACGTGAATCTTAGCATGGCGAGACTTGAAAAAGCCTCTGGGTCCATCGAGAGAATCATGGCCAGAATTGAAAGTGGTCCAGGAACTATGAATGCTCTTATCTATGATGATAGCCTTCATGAAAGTCTTCGCGCACTTCTCGGCGGAGCCTCTCGAAATAAGGTTATAAAATATTTCATTAGAGAGTCTATTGAAGACTCAGAAAGAAAAAAGTCGAAGACTGACGAGTAAGAACGTAAGCATTATAAAGCTCACCCACAACACTGAATTCATTTAAGCATACTCCTGTCTACCTATAGGAATAATGGAGATGCTAACCACTCGTCAAAGGTGCGTTTTGACAACACGACAAAGGTTTAATTGCCAGTAAGATTGATACTAAAAACAGGGGATTTACTGAGGTTTCTTACTTAGAAGTAGGGGCCACAATGGCCCCTACAAGTTGATTCATTATTCTACGATTAAAAAAAGATCAAGAGCAGCTGTCTTCTTCATTTCAAAACCATTGTCATAAGAGAATTTTCTCCAACGACTTACAAACTTACAGTTTGGAGTCATCTTGATCACTTTCTGACGGAAGATTGAGCGGCCAACAGTTTTATATTCAGCACAAGTTGTAATTTTCCCTTCAAAATCAACATTGATAGCACCAGTTTGCTGATCATATGTAATGCCTTCCATTTTAATGCGCTCTACTTCTGAAAGACCACCATCTGGATCATTGGCCGTCACTGTGACTTCTATCCATGCGCGACCCATATCTGGATTGATTCCGAATGCCGATGAAGCATTCGCAGAACCCCAAAGTTCATACTGGCTGATTGATTTAATTTTTATTTCTCCTGCCTGAGCAGCAGACATGGCCAAGAGACTGAGAGCGATAATTAGTTGTTTCATTTTTTTCTCCTTTAATGAGATTTGTTTTTGTTTCACTTATGTGGCGCTCTTGTAGCGAACTCAAAAAAATTTTTAAAGGGGGGTGAGCCGAATTAACTTAAGCCTAAAACTACCTTGACACAATCCTGACAATCAAAAAAAAAGCCACCCGAAGGTGGCTATATTTTTACAATTCTAAGTTCTTTTTCTTCATTTTCTCAATCAGGGTTGTCCGATTAAGGGTCAGAAGCTTCGAGGCTTGATTTTTATTGCCTCTGGTTCGATTCATGGCCTGCATGATTAAAGAGTCTTCTATATCAGAAAGAATCTGCTTCAGGTCTACCCCAAGATCAGGCAACTCAAAAAGTGTTTTATAGGTTTGAGTGGCAAGTGGGTTAGAACGGAAGATTTTGGCCGGAAGATCCTCAGGAAGGATTTCATTTCCTCCACGTAAGATAACCAGACGCTCGATCACATTCTCAAGCTCACGAACGTTTCCTGGCCAATCGTAGCCCATGAGGAGGTCAATCGTAAGAGGAGCAAAAGTAATTTCGTTCGAATGATCGGCCGAGACAAAACGGTCAAGGAAGTGAGAGATCAAAAGAGGTATGTCTTCACGACGATCTTTAAGGGACGGCATTTTTATAGGAATAACATTCAGACGATAGAACAAGTCCTCACGAAATTTTCCTTCCGTTACGGCTTTATCAATATCTCTATGGGTTGCTGCGATCACACGCACGTCAATAGGAAGAATTTCAGTTGATCCAATTGGCTCAATCACTCGTTCCTGGAGAACACGTAAAAGTTTGACCTGAAGAAGCATTGGCATATCACCAATTTCATCCAGGAATATCGTTCCACCCTGCGCCAGTTCGAATCTCCCCTTGCGGTTAGAGATAGCACCCGTAAATGATCCCTTCATGTGTCCGAAGAGCTCACTCTCCAAAAGTTCCGAAGGAATCGCTCCGCAGTTAACTGAAATGCGATTTTTCTGATTACGATTAGAAAGCTTATGGATAGCAGAAGCAACAAGCTCCTTACCAGTTCCTGATGGGCCCATGATAAGAATAGTTGAATCCGTCTTAGCAACTTTACTGATTCTTTCAAAAACGTCTCTCATCACTTTTGAGCGGCCAATCATGCCTTCAAAAGTATCTTCAACCGTGGCGCGGTCCATTTTAAGCTTAGATGGTAGACGGGTGCGGCTTCCATCGGCGAAGAGCCCAGCACCATCGTTCATAATTTCAGCAGGAAGATTGGCAGATAGTTTTGCTTGAAGCGCCTGGATCACAAGTCGCTTTAAATTTTCTGGTTCAAAAGGTTTAGTTAGATAATGAAACACACCTTTCTTAGTCGCCGCAATCGCTGTCTCAATACTAGCAAAGCCAGTCATCACGATTGAAACAAACTCAAAGCCCTTCTCTTTAAGAATATCGATGAGCAAAAGACCATCTGATCCCTGCTCAAGACTGATATCGGTAATAAGACAGAAAGGATTTTCGAGCGGATGGTTCTTAGCGAAATCCATCAGACAATCTTCAGCGCTGGTATAAAGTTGCACTTTGAGTTTCAAAGTCTGCTCAAGATACCTCTTGAGACTCATCCCAAGAAGCTTGTCGTCCTCGACAATAATGATGGGCGGAAAATTGTGGTCAATCGACCCATCAAAGCTCTGATGAAGAAAGTTCATGTCGTCCATAGATCCTCCAAGATAACTCAAATTTACTAGAACCTGAGTCTTAGTGTCAAACTTTAGACCCCTACGGTTTCTTTTGTTTTCAATGAGTTAATTAATGGGGTGTCAAATGTAAGACAAAATTACTTATGGTCGCGGTGCATCTTTTTGATAATTTTCACAGATTTCTCTGGCCCACCGGCCCAGATATAAAAGACGTTAGCGGCTAGGCCAATAACGACAATCATTAAGCACAAGGTAGCCGTTTTTTTCTTCTTTTTGAGCCAGAAAAGATAACCGAACTCTCCCCCAAGAACAATTAAGGCTGTGGCCCAAAAGGGAATATGTCTGGCGAGGAAAAAGATTTCGGTCATTGAATTATTCTAAGGGATTTTGGGAAATTAACATAAAAAAAAAGCCCTCCGAAGAGGGCTTTTTTTATTAGAAGAAACCTTTAAGAGCATCCACCATATCTGTCTTCTCCCAATTGAACCCTTTGGCAGAAGTACGACCGAAGTGACCGTAAGCAGCTGTTTCAGAGTAAATAGGACGAAGAAGATCAAGGCGCTGAATGATTGCCTTAGGACGCATATCGAATAGTTCGTTGATAGCTGCAGTTAATTTTTTCTCATCAACTTTAGCTGTATCAAAAGTATCGATCAAAAGTGACATCGGCTTAGCTACACCAATGGCGTAAGCAACTTGAACCAAAGCGCGGTCAGCAAGACCAGCGGCCACTACGTTCTTAGCAATGTGACGAGCAGCATAGGCAGCTGAACGATCGACTTTAGAAGGATCTTTTCCAGAGAATGCACCACCGCCGTGAGCACCGTGACCACCGTACGTATCAACGATGATTTTACGACCTGTAAGACCGCAATCCCCCATTGGTCCACCGATTACAAAGCGGCCAGTTGGATTGATGAAGTATTTAGTGTTTTTATCAATGTACTTAGGATCAACAACTTTCTTGATTACTTCTTCCATAATTGCTTCTTGAACTTGCTTAAGAGTCATCTCTTCAGCATGTTGAGTAGAAACTACGATAGCGTCGATACGAGAAAGTTTTCCATCAATGTACTGAGCAGTCACTTGAGTCTTACCATCAGCGCGAAGAAGAGGAACTTTCCCATTATGACGAACTTCAGCTAATTTCTTAGCAAGTTTGTGAGAGAGATCAATTGTCATAGGCATGAAAGTTTCAGTTTCATTGATGGCGTAACCGAACATCAAACCTTGGTCACCAGCACCTTGGTCAAAGGCGTTCACTTCACCTTCGTTTACACCAACAGCGATATCTTGAGACTGTTTACCAACTGCGATTGTTACGCCGCAAGTGTTACAGTCAAAGCCTTTATCTGAATGGTCGTAACCAATTTTTTTGATAGTTTTACGAACTGTTTCGTTGATATCAACGTTAGCTCCAGTTGTGATTTCACCAGCAACAACTACTAGACCTGTAGTGATCAAAGTTTCGCAAGCAACGCGAGACTTAGGATCTTGTGCAAGCATGGCATCAAGAACGGCATCAGAAATTTGGTCTGCGATTTTATCCGGGTGACCCTCGGTAACAGACTCAGAGGTAAACATATAATCTTTCAACATATACTTGCTCCTTGCAGGCGATAAACTAAACAAATAATAAACTATAGTGGGGGGATTTATACCTTGCTCTATGCGTTTTATCAAAAAGATTTTCGGGGTTTTTTGGGCTAAATTAGATCTATTTTCCGATTTTGGTGAAATATTTGAAGTAGTGAGGATTTCTGTGCTTGTAGAAGATTTTTATACCACTCTTCTCGCCTAAAGCGTAATTCTCACCACCTATCTCAACGACTTGAAAGATTTCCCGCTTAGGATCCTCAAAAGAATACAAATAGGAATAATCACCATTTTTAAAAGCTTTTAAAAGCTTCTCCTGTCCCGCGGCCATAAGTGCTGGCCGCTCCGGATAGACTTCGTAATCTTCCCAGATGCTGTCCATATGAATACGTCCAATCATACTGGAGCGAGAAAAATAGCGGGTAGCTTTAAAGGGTGTTTCGCCTTCTTTGAGGACTTGAAGAGCAATTTCCACGTTTTTGGCCCGAAGCTTGCGGGCACTTGGCGCCATATCAGGGCAAAATATCTTCGCCACTCCACTCATATAATAATAGGTGAAAGAGAATTCTCCCTGCTTGAAAAGAGCGTTAAGCCATCTTTCATTTTTTAAATGAAAATCAGTCGTCACATTTTTCAGATAAGGATAGATGAATTCTTTTTTACCTATCGAGAGATACTTGGGTTTATCCTGTCGATTCTGAACCACTCTCGCTACGTCCATGCGCTCCAGAGCATCTTCACCATCAACTCCCCCCACCTCATTTAAAAGAATCGTCTCAATAACGAAAATTGAGCGGGTGAGTTCCGGCTGGTTAAGCCAGTGATTATAAACTTCAGCTTGTTTGGTATAAACAAACTTCTTAAGCTGATCGGCTGCCTTATTATGTTCTTTTATGAGTTCACGGTTTGGCGTCGTCTTAATTTTATTAACAATAATTGATTTTTGATTTTCTTCTAGAATCTTAGTTTTTCCCCGTTCAAGCTCTTTTTCAATTTTGCTTAAAACAAATTCAAGATCGTAACGAGCATCTTCAGTTAAATAGAAGTCATGCTCTTTAAGTTCAAAGTGAAGGGTATCAATGGTTGTGCGGAGATAAATATCCGATCCAGTATGATCAGGGTTATAGGCACCATCTTCCAAAATTTTACGGTAAAGAAATGTATAGTTGGCTATTTCAACCGATGGCGCGTCTTCCTTTTCTCTAAAATCATCAAATATCTTTCTGTTTTTTAGATGGTCTACTGGATATTTATAGTTTGAGAGGAAAGAAACTTTTTTAATGAGTGCTTCATAGGCGCTCGACAGCTTTTCTTGAAGCTTTAAAGACTCCTTACGAGAAGATACTTTTTCTGCTTCATTGACTGAAAGCTCACTCTTTTTCAGCTGTAAAAGCTTCCTAAGAATAAAACGAATATCCTTGGTAATGGCCTGGGAAGGAAGCCCCGTTTTCCCTACCTGTTTGGCCTGCTGACGAATCCAGATAAGTTTCTTTTCGTATTCAGGGATAAGCGAAATGATAGACTTAACATCAACATCATCCTCAAGCTCAGGAATCCAGTAGCCTTGGCCACGGTAAGCTTTAAGATATTCTTCAAAAAGGCTTTCTGCCTTCGGAACACAAATTCGTTCACGGAACTTATGAAAAGAATCCATATAAGTGGCCACGTGATTCGACATGTCCCCCTGCCATTTAACGGAGGGAGATGCGCACGAAGACAAAGAGAAAATCATCGCGAGAAAAAAAGATCCCTTAAGCCTTAAGTTCTTGAACAAAACTCGACTCCCATAAACCAAGACATGTACGGTTACTTAGTATTAATAAAACAGCATCTGGTTCAGCGAAGGCATCAATCGCTTTTCTCAGATCATCAAGTTTACTTACGCATACAGCTGCCTGATTTTTCTGAGCAATCTCTTTTGTGAGTTTATCACTATCAAGATCCGTTCCCCCCAGAGCGGTGGTGGCAATTTCAGCTTTGGCAATAATCACTTTTTCTGAAGCAGCAAGAGAGTCTCTGAATTCGTTTTGAAAAATTGAACTTCTAGCTGTCGCAGAGATGGGCTCAAAAACTGTAATGATTTTTTTATTTTTAAAACGAGCACGAATCGCATCCATAGTTACAGTGATGGCACGAGGGTGATGGGCGAAGTCATCAATGACAATCATGCCTTTATATTTTCCACGTACTTCCTGACGACGTTTAACCATTCCGATTTCATCAGCAGCTTTCTGTACGTCACTAACTTTAAATCCCTCAGAAAGAAGAAAAATCAAGCAACTGGTAAGGTTAAGCACATTATGCTGTCCAACGACCGTTGATTTGAAAGGAATATTCTCTCCGTTCCAGGTCACCGTGAAGGTCGATCCATTCTCAAAAGTTTTTACTTCGTGAGGACCCATTTGTGAGCCTTCGCCGTATAGGAACCATTTTTGAGCTGGATTCTTCCCATAATAATCTTTATATAACTTCATCGCCGATGGGTACTCTTGGTTGAAGATAAGCGTCTTCATTTTCGGAATCACATCTCTGAACTCATCTTCAATTTTCTCTACATTGGGAAAAATATCCGCATGAAACGAAACTTAGAGATTTTGTGAAAATAAGCGGAGTCATATTCATCTGACTCAATTGCAAAATACTTATCTCCCAGCATCGAAGGATCTCGTCCTTCAATAATTCCACCAATAAGGTTTCCAGGATTCTGATGAAGTTTTTCCAACAGCTGAGTCATGAAATAAGTTGTGGTCGTTTTCCCATGAGTGCCAGCAATACCCACGACATTCTTATCTTTTAGAACAAGTGAGCCGAGTGCCGAAGGAAATGAAGTAAAAGGAACGCCTGTTTTTTCAATCATGCGAGCTGCTTCAGCTTTACCAGACACAGAATTTCCCACAACGATGAGATCATATTGTTTTAAGAACTCAGGAGTGACCTGATCTAATTTGAATAAAGGTATGCCGGTGGTTTCAAGAAACGTACTCATCGGAGGATAAAAAGCCGAGTCGGCCCCTTCCACCTGAAAGCCAGCTTGCTTCACCAAAACAGCAGCTGGACCCATTCCTGCACCACAAATTCGGTAGAAGAAAACTTTTTTAATTTGAGAGCGACGAGCAATGAGATCGTCTTGAGAGATCAAGTTTGTTAGTTCCATGAAAATCCTTTTTCAGTAGAACGATTATAACAAAAGCCTATTTATCTAGCGATAAAATAAGGGTAACTGACAAGACTAGTATACTTACTTTTGAAGTGCAGATTGGAGGTAATTAGCAAATTCAGCTCTCCAGGCTTCATCCACTAACCTGCCCGGGGCGCGCTCAGAAGAAACCTCCAGCGCCATCAGAGATTTTGAGAGCGACCGATAGCTGGCGTAGGGTAAACCTTTAGATTCCTCAATTAGATAAGGAACCACACATTTCACCCAAATTTTGACCACATCCAAAACACGGACTCCTACTGGAATTAAGGCGATTGTCTCTTCCAGTTCTTTTTTGGTTCCAGCATGAACAGCAGCGAGACTCCAGTTTTTGAGCTCTTGGGAAAATTCAAAGTCAGAAATGCCTATAAAACTTTTGGGGAAAGCTAACTGGATTTCACGATAAAGATCTAAATTTGAAACTTGAATATGATAAAGCATGCTGGCAGTTTTTAACTCATCTGAAGCGGTAGATGATTTAATTTTTTCCAGAGTCTGATCCCAGGCTTCGTTTCTCTTCAAAAAGTACTTTAATTGCTTCATGTCCAACTTAGGGCGTTTATGGTCGATAAAGCTCAAAAACTTATTAATAACATTTGAACCATTAAGAACAAGAGCACTCATTTCAGCTTCAGTGATTTTTTCCATCGGTACAATCAGACTTCCCTTCCCTTTAAGATGAAGACTTTTATTTACCTGCTTATGAAGTTTTTTATAATAATGAAATTGATCTTTGCCACCATAGAGCTTGATCATTTTCCGATGATTCACCACTTTAGTGAAGGCCACAACACCAATCAAATAGACCGAACCAGTGGGAAAAGCCGTAATAAGGGCCGCCAACTGAGGTTGCCCGGCGGCGACTAAGAGAACAGGCACAATATAACTCGTGATTGAAATGGTCGCGTAAGTTATTCCCGTGGCGATGCCATATTTTCTTACGATGGTGCGTATTTCATGGGCCAGACCAACAACGGGCTTTCTGACGGCTTCAGAAAGTTTAAATTTCACACGATTTGGCAGACCCTGAGATGTTAACTCCTCAATAGCTTCTATCAACTTAGTAGGATCTTCATCAGTAAGAAGCTCAGGTCTTTCTGAAAAAACCTGAATCAATCGGTTTTCAAAATCAAGACTCACCAATTGATTGTTTTCAATAACCACCGTCTGGGCCTTGGCCAAGAACTCATAGTCGTCGAAATTTTCCTGAGAAAATGAATTACCCAGGGGCAACAAAAATAAGAAAAGAAGAATTAAAAATTTCATGCGGGGGCTTAAATACGAATTTAGAAGATATGAGTCAAGGAGGTTGGCCTGGTCCACCCAGAAATTGGCCTTTGCAAGGGATCCCCCTCAAAGACCCTGAATTTTTTTCAATTTAAGAAATTACAGCTGCCAAATCGTTTCCCCGACTGCGCGCCTAAGATCATTAAGACCTTGTTTGTCATACCAATGAATCTTAGTGGCGTTGGATAAAATCACGTGTCCCAGCATTTTATCAGGATCAATCCAAATCGAGGTCCCAGTAAAACCAAGGTGCCCGAAAGATTTTGGTCCACACCCTTTGCCCGCCAAGCTCGTTTCTGGGTTTTCAACTCTATCCCAACCATAAATAAAACGATGAGTGTGCTTACTCAAATCGTTTTTCACTTTTTCAATAAAGCCAGTCTGCTTTTGATAATTAAGCAGTGTTCGGCAAAGTCCATCCACAGTAGAGAATAACCCAGCATGAGAACAAAAATCATGAATCACCCAAGCGTTGGGATCATGAACCTGCCCAAAGTTTGGCAAAGAGTTTTTGAAACCATATTGCGGAGTCGGAAAGTGGTCGGGAAGATCTAGCCAATTCATAGTCTCTTTATCCCAGACCTCAGAACAAATCTTTTTCGAACTGATCCCCTTCTTTTCTAGCTCCAACATGACTCTCAAGGCCGAAAAGTCTGAATAGAGAGTCTCGCTTTCTTTGATAGGATAACTTAAAATCTGCTCTTTCCATCCCTTACGCGGCAGAAGGCCCCAAGCAGGTAACCCTCCTCGATGATTCAAACAAAGCAGGGCGTCTGCATCAAAAGCTTCCGGTTTCAAAAAATAGGACAGAGAGTTCGTGAGGGGTTTAGTCAGTGACGCGAGATCAAAATATAAAGTTGGCTCAGGCCTGAACTTAACTTCCCCTTCAAATTGATTGGCCTCTAAGGCCTGGAATGAATTTGATTTGAAATCAATAACACCTACACCCAGAGCATCAAATGCTTCATGTGGCATGAGTGTTTTAACAATTTGAACAATCTTTTTCATGCTTTGAGCTTAAATGAGATGCCTATAAAACTCAAGGTTCTATTCAGTTCCCAATAATCAATTAAATGACTACAACGTCCTACTTCCGGAGGGAAAAATGAAATTACTTTTTTTGGTATTTGTCTCTCTCTTAATCATCATCAGCACCAGGGCCTAAAAAAAAGCCCCTCTCAGGAGGGGCTTAATCATTAACTTTTTAAAACTGCCTGGGCCGCTGCCAATCTGGCGATAGGCACTCTGAATGGAGAGCAACTAACGTAGTCGAGGCCAATTTTATGGCAATATTCTACAGAAGCCGGCTCACCACCATGCTCTCCACATATGCCCGCATGAATGGCTGCATTGGTTTTCTTTCCTTCAGCAATAGCATGCTTCATTAGAAATCCCACGCCGTCGGTATCAATTGTAACAAATGGATCTCTTGGATAAATCCCACGCGACGTATAGCTTGGAAGAAATTTTCCAGCATCATCACGTGACAAGCCAAAAGTCGTTTGAGTTAAATCATTGGTACCGAAAGAAAAGAACTCTGCTTCTTTAGCAATCTCACCGGCCATGATACAGGCGCGAGGAAGCTCAAGCATGGTTCCCATTTTGTATTTTACGGTGTGATTTTTTTCTTTGAAGACCTTTTCAATTTCGGCCTTACACTCTGTTTGAATTGTAGAGTATTCGCGAAGTTCTGAAATTAGTGGAATCATGATCTCTGGAAGAACTTTAATGCCTTTTTTATCAGACTCAACAGCTGCTTCAATGATCGCACGAACTTGCATCAAATAAATTTCAGGATAAGTAATCGCCAGACGACATCCACGGTGACCAAGCATCGGGTTGAACTCATGGAGAGCATCATTTCTTTCTTTAACAGCTTGAATGGTAATGCCTAAAACATTGGCCAGTTCCTGTTGATCTTTTTCCTGGTGAGGTAAGAACTCATGAAGAGGTGGATCAAGAAGACGGATATTGACCGGAAGACCACTCATCTCTTTGAAGATTCCGTTGAAGTCATCTCGCTGGAAGGGAAGAAGTTTATCCAGAGCTTTTTTACGATCCTTATCTGTTTCAGCAAAAATCATTTCACGAACAGCAAGGATACGTTCTGGAGCAAAAAACATGTGCTCAGTACGGCAAAGGCCAATACCCTCGGCACCAAATTCTACAGCAATTTTTGAATCTTCAGGAGTATCAGCATTGGTTCTGACTTTGAGTCTGCGAGTAGCGTCTGCCCATTTCATGAAAGTCGCAAAATCAGCAGTGATCTTGGCTTCGATAGTAGGGATTACACCTTCGTAGACTTCCCCATTGGCCCCGTCAAAAGTGATGTAATCACCTTCTTTAAAAACTTTGCCTTTAACTGTGAGAGTTTTATTTTTTTCACTAATCACGAGTGCCGTACAACCAGCAATACAAGGTTTCCCCATACCACGGGCCACCACTGCTGCATGGGAAGTCATCCCACCACGAGCTGTTAAAATACCAGTGGCCGCTGCCATTCCCCCGATATCTTCCGGAGAAGTTTCGGCACGAACCAGAACCACTTTTTTACCATCTTTGGCCCAATCTTCTGCAGCTTTAGACGTGAAAACCATTTGACCAGAAGCCGCTCCAGGAGAGGCAGGTAGTCCAGTGGCGATAACTGTTTTTTTAGCTTTTGGATCAAGGCGCGGGTGAAGAAGTTGGTTTAAGTCTTCCGGCTGAATGCGAAGGATCGCTTCTTTTTCAGAAATCATGCCTTCAGCCACTAAATCAACAGCAACTTTAAGAGCAGCGTTAACAGTTCTCTTCGCATTACGGGTTTGAAGAATATAGAGTTTATTATTTTCAATCGTAAACTCGATGTCTTGCATATCTTTGTAATGCTTTTCCAGCATTTTATAATCAGTCACCAAATCGGCGTAAGCCTTAGGCATAACTTCTTCGAGAGTTTTCTGATGTTTGTTTGATTCCATTTTTGAATCATTATTAATTGGCTGAGGAGTTCTGATCCCAGCAACAACATCTTCACCTTGAGCATTAACTAAAAACTCTCCAAAGAATTTTTTTTCACCAGTGGACGGATCACGAGTAAAACAAACTCCAGTAGCACAAGTGTCACCCATGTTGCCGAATACCATCGACTGAATATTGACGGCCGTTCCCCAGTCATGAGGAATATTGTTCATTTCACGGTATTTGGTAGCACGATTGTTGTGCCAAGAACCAAAAACAGCAGCGATCGCTTTCCATAACTGCTCAACAGGATCTTGTGGAAAAACAATTCCGTGATCTTCCAAGAGAACACTCTTATAAACTTTAACCAGTTCTTCTAAATCAGCAGCAGTCAGCTGGGTATCTTCATGCACACCACGAGCTTCTTTCAAATCTTCCATGTTGGATTCAAGGTGTGAGGTGTTTACCCCAAGAACAACGTTTGAATACATTTGAATGAAACGACGATAAGAGTCCCAGGCAAAACGAGCGTTGTCCGTTTTCTTGGCCATTCCAATAACCGTCTTATCATTTAAACCTAGGTTTAAAACAGTATCCATCATTCCTGGCATTGAAGCTCTGGCGCCTGAGCGAACAGAGAAAAGAAGTGGATTTTCAATATCACCGAACTTTTTATTCGTAAGTTTTTCCACCCAAGCTAGGGCCTCAGTCACTTGAGATCGTATCTCTGGGGTGATTTCTTTACTTGCCTTGTAGTAATCAAGGCAGGCTTCTGTCGTAACCGTAAATCCCGGTGGAACAGCCAGTTTAAGGTTGCACATCTCGGCGAGGTTAGCACCTTTGCCGCCAAGCAGACCCTTCATGTCTTTGTTTCCGTCAGTTAGGTCACTTGAAAATTTATAAACCCATTTAGTCATGAGATATCCCCAGTATTAGAGAGAAAATTTTTCTTTTAAATATGTTTTTACTTTATCCAGTGCAATTCGTTCCTGAACCATTGTATCGCGGTCACGGATAGTTACTGAATGATCAGTTAAAGAATCAAAATCAACAGTGATACAGGCCGGAGTCCCGATTTCATCCTGACGACGATAACGTTTACCGATTGAACCAGCTGTGTCGTATTCGCATTTGAAATCTTTTTGCAGATCACGAAGTAAACTTGTGGCCACTCCTTCGAGTTCTGGTTTTTTCATAAGCGGCATAACCGAAGCTTTAATAGGAGCAAGAGATGGTTTAAATCTCATCACAACTCTTTCTTTTTCTGCGTTTCCTGGAAACTCTGTTCGGTAAGCATCACTCATGATCGCCAGCATACAGCGGTCACAGCCCACAGAAGTTTCAAGAACGTATGGAATATATTTTTTGTTTCCATCCATCTGATCTACGTACTGAAGATTTTTCTTTGAAAATTCAGCATGCTGTTTTAAATCGAAGTCAGTTCGCGAGTGGATCCCTTCCATTTCTCCCCAACCGTGAGCAAATTCATATTCGATATCAAAAGCTGCATCAGCGTAGTGAGCAAGGGCATCGTGTTTTTTAAATTGAAGTTTTTCTTTGCGAAGACCATTATCCAAATGCCATTTCCAGCGAATTTCTTTCCACTGCTCCATCGCTTCCATTTGAGTTCCTGGTTTGATGAAGTATTGCATTTCCATTTGTTCGAACTCACGAGTTCTGAAAATGAAGTTACCAGGAGTGATTTCATTTCTGAAGGCTTTACCTATCTGAGCAATACCAAAGGGAAGTTTTCTTCTCATGGTTGATTGAACGTTCATGAAGTTTACAAAAATACCCTGAGCTGTTTCAGGACGAAGATAAACAACTGAAGCTGTTTCTTGAACTGGACCCATGTGAGTCGTGAACATCAGGTTAAAATTTCTTGGTTCAGTAAAAGAGTCTTTGGCCTTACAAGTCGGGCATGGTGCAGTCAGATCAATGTTATCTGCACGAAAGCGTCCCTTACAGGCCTTACAATCCACCATCGGATCAGTGAAGTTATCAACGTGACCAGAAGCTTTCCATACCAAAGGATGCATCAAAATGGCAGCATCAACTCCATCAATGTCATCACGAAAGGTCATCGCCTTCCACCATGCATTCTTAACGTTATTTTTTAACTCAACACCAAGTGGACCCATGTCCCAGCATGATCCAAGGCCACCGTAGATTTCTGAACTTTGAAAAACAAAACCGCGACTCTTACAGTGGGCGACCAGATCGGCCATGGATTTCAGATTTTCTTCTGACACATTTCTCTCCTGATGATGATTTTGACCTCAAAGTTTTATCATAAACCTAAGAAAAAAGCCCGTCTTACCGAAGAGCTTTATGAGAGGAAACATGACGCAATTATTCTTAATTTTCTTTATCCTGAGTACATCACTCAGCTTTGCAACAGACCCTGTTTGTGAAGAGGTTTCCCCAGAGGAAGTACTTACATCTGTTAAGCTTCATGGATTTAGTTGCACCAAGCAAATTTTAGCCGACTGCGCCTACAACGAGTGTACGGGCAAATTGGGAAGTTACCCAAAACCCGTTCTCATCACTATTCCCCAAACCATCGACAGCCTAAGACTTCATTTTCATGGCCACATCCTAGGTCTTGCTCAAACCAAGCCCTACGAGGGAAGCCTGCAAAGTATGGTCAAAGCTTTTGGTATCCAAAAAAGCTTATGTGAAAATTCTGAAATCACAATTATTCCTCAAAGCACTGGCGCCAACGCGACCTACAAGGAATTTTTTAAAGACAAGAATTCCTACACCCAGTTTCTTGCTGATGCGCAAAGCGCTCTTGGGAACCACCTTAAAGATTCTCCCCTTCACCTTTCAGGCCATTCGGGAGGGGGAAAGTATGTCGCCGCAGCGTTAAATGCAGAAATCAAAACTGCTAAGGTAAGTATTTATGATGGAATTTATAGCGTCACAACCAAGGACGCAATTAAGTCCTGGTATCAAAAAAGTCAGGGCAAACTCACCCTCGCCACAGTCAAAGGCATGGATCCAGAAAAATTCGCGAATCAATTAAGAAGTGAAGTTGGGGTTAAATTTGAATCGGGAAAAAGTACCATTCAAGGAACAAACTATGACGTACATAAAAATGGAAATTTTGTTCATTACAGTCGGGGGTATAGTGATATGGCCCACTTCAATTCTGTTTCAGAAATCTGGCCAATAAATAATTAATCTCGCTGAGATAATTCAAAAAGCTTTTTATACTCGCCGTTTTTAGCAATCAATTCAGGATGACTTCCCTCTTCGATTTTCACGCCGTCCTTCATCACCACAATGCGATTAAAATCTTTCAAAGTTGAAAGTCTATGGGCCACGGCCACCACTGTTTTATGACCGGCCACGCGCTCCAAGGCTTGCTGTACAATTTTTTCCGATTCGTTATCCAGAGCAGAAGTCGCTTCATCGAAGAGAAGCACGTCACGGTTCTTCAAAAAGGCACGGGCAATTGTGAGACGCTGACTTTGGCCTCCCGAGAGTCTTACACCTCGGTCCCCAATTTGTGTTTCAAGCTGACCTGGTAAGTCTTTAACAAATTCCCAGGCATAGGAAATTTCCAGAGCGTGGAGAATTTCCTCATCAGTATGTTTATCACCAGTGGTGAGATTTTCCCGGATTGTATCGTTAAACAGGAATATATCCTGACTAACCAGACCGAAAACTTTCCGCACAGATGAAAGGCTGTATTCATTGATATTAATCCCGTCGATCAGAATTTCTCCCTGTACAACCGGATAAAGTCTAAGGAGTAGACTGACCAGTGTCGACTTACCAGATCCCGATAGACCAACCAGACCGATTTTTTCGCCTTTATGGATCAAAAGATTAAAACCATTGAGAACTGTGCCTTCGCCGTAAGAAAAAGAGACATTTTTAAATTCTATCGTCTTATGAAAACCAGGCAGTTCTTTCAAACTGGCCTGTGGTTCTTCTTCCACACTGAGAAGTCCAAAAATACGGGTCGCAGCCGCTTGGGCCTGATTAAGTTTGGCATTGGCCTTACTAAATCTTCGCACAGGGTCCATAAACATCGCGAGAGCAGCAACAAAAGAGATGAACCCACCTGTAGTTAGTTGACCAGAGGTGATGCGATGATGAGCAAAGATGATCACTCCAGCAAAAGCAAAAGAACCAATCAGCTCAACAAGCGGATGAGAAATCTCTTCTGCAGAGTTACTTTTTGATCGATTGGCGAGAAACCGGGACTGGGCTTTTTCAAATCTCTCAACGATATACTCTCTTAAACCAAAAGCTTTGATAATTTTTTGTCCACCCAAGGCTTCACTCACAATGTGTGTCATTTCAGCATTTTCTTGTTGGGCCCGACCAATATATTTGCGGATTCTTTTACCGGAAAAATGAAGAGTGATCATGAAAAGTGGAGCGGTGGCAAAGATAATCAAAGTGAGTTGCCAGTCATGGTAAAATGCGACTCCTAATAGGGAAAGCGCAGTAATCGGCTCACGGATGACTTCCAGAGAGTTCTTAAAGGCTTCTGAAAAAACCATGGTGTCACTCATAATGGTTGAAATGAGTGTCCCTTGCTTTTGCTGGGAATAGTATTTTGCCGGTAGAAGCTGAAACTTATCATAAATCTTAGACCTGATCAGTCGTGTGGATTTATCCACCACCTGTCTGAGACCAAAATAGTGATAATACCTTAAAGGGAAGTTCAAAATACCTAGACCCACCAACAAGAGAGCGAGGCCAAGAGCATCCTGAGAAGAGGAGCCAGCCGCAAACCCCTTGTCAAAAATATCCTTCACGAGGAAGGCTTCATAGGCCTTAATGGCAGCTAAAGGGAAGGCCAAAAGAGTCGCGAGAAGCGCCTCCTTCCAAAAAGGACGAAGATATGGGAACATTAACTTGAGAACGTGAATCATGCGGATATCTTAAGCTTTAACGGAGGCTAAGTAAATTAAAACACGGAAGGCCATCTTCCTCGACCGCGATGGGACTTTGATCCAGGATAAGAACTATCTTTCGCGAGTAGAGGATATTGAATATTTCTCAGATACCATGAAAGCTTTGCAGCTTTTTCAAAATCTAGGATATGAACTTTTTGTGGTTACTAACCAATCCGGTGTAGGTCGCGGTTATTTTTCTCTCGAATCAGTTTATGTTATCCACCGCCAGCTGCAAAATGATCTGCGAGAAAACAAACTTCAACCTTTTAAAGATTTTGCCATTTGTCCTCACTCACCCGATGAGAACTGCCATTGCCGCAAACCTTCGGGCCAAATGATCCAAGAATTAATGACCAAATACCACATTGATCCAAAACACGCCTACATGGTTGGGGATAAACTGATCGATCCCGAGTCGGGAAAAAGTGCAGGGATTGCCGGGATTCTGGTCAGGCACGAGCAAAAGTCAGAATTTCCTTATTATAAAACCCTACTCGATTTTGCCAATCACCTTAAAAGTAATCCATAAGACTTAAGCTCCACTGGCCTGAGCTGGAAATGATGGCAGAAGAACTGAATAAGTTTATCAGCTTCCTGGAAATTAGTTCCAGTGAGCTCCAGATAATCCTGATACTTTGTTTGGTAACTCTTTTTGATCCGTAGTAAAAAGCCTTTTTCATTTTCAGCGTTTACGCATTGAGTGCAAGAGAACTGCCCGTTCTCTGGCTGGAAAGTCACCCCCAGAGATTCCATTAGACCTGTTCCACAATAAGAGCAGTTATCAGTCTCCGGCATAATCCCCAAGTGAAATAAGAGCTTCACCATATATAAAGTTAAATGTTGGTGAGCGACGAATTCTTCTTTTTTCAAAGAATCATTCATATGAAAAAGAGCATTACTAATAACCGAAAAAATTCCTTCATGCTCCATATTGTCATAGTCACTAGTGTTGACCTGAAAATTCATGGAAAACTTTTGTAAAATTTCGAGATATAAACACACGAGGTAGAAAGCTTGGATATTGTGGCGAATGAGTTCTGGTTCCCAGAGTCTTTGGCTTTCACTCGCCATCATTAACTCATTGCCTTCGATCTTGCCGGCCCTTTGCTCTCTGATTTGAATTTTTACCATTGAGCCGATTTCAAAAATAGTTGGCTTATGGTGTTTACCACCGCCCTGACCACCATAAATATAGAAACTACCCATCATCCCATTTCGCATGAGGAGTTTAACGATCAGATCCCGCTCTTTGTAGGGAACCTTATGAATAACTACGCCTTCAAAAACCATTCTTCTATCTGCTTGAGTAAGTGTTGCCCTTTCATCTTTAAACTTAATCTCGCGATCGCCAAGGAATTTAATAATTTGTTCCATTTAATTCCAACTGGATTCTCCAGAGCAAACACTTCAAATGTCTCCCCCCTGCGTCCTCCCCTGGCCACCATCTGAATCCAAAAATCCAAATTCTTGACTTGATAGAGAAAAAATATCCTGGAAATATTTGGAAGGTTGACTCCATGAGAGAGAACTGTGGTGGCCACAATAAACTGAGGAGGTTTCTCACTCTGCACCTTCATGGAAAACAAACTCGCTTCCCCACCTACGCAGGTCCAGACTGTGAAACCTCTCGCCTTCAGCAACTTTTCCCATTTAACTACTTCCGAGCGATAAGCGCAGAAAATAAGATTGCCGCTGGTTGCATGAGTAAGATTTAAAAGATAATTCTCAATCCATCTTACTGAAGAAGCCTTGTAATAACGGAGGGGTTTATTTCTGAGCTGCTGGTTGCCGTAATCTGCCCAGATGATTTGATCAAATTGGCAGTTATACTGCTTAATTTCATTGGTCATTTCTTGCGTGAGGGTCGCTGTGAGTAAAATCACTAGTTCAGCTCCCTGAACCATTTCATAGAAGGCTTCCCACATCTGTGGTCTAAAAGTATCTCCCCAATAAAAATTGAGATGAAACTCATCAAGAATGAGAATCTGCGCGACTTTTCTTTTTTTCAACCACTCCTCCGGAGTCATCACCAAACAACTGGACCCCCATTTGGAGAGGCACTCATTGGCCAGCGCGCGCAGGGGTGATATAACCAAAAATGATTGATTTAAATCCTGAATAAGTTTTGAAATCAGGTAAGTTTTCCCTGATGCGGGAGGAGCCGTCAAAATAAGTAGGTCACACATTCCAAAGCTTTACGATTATACGAGGTCAGAGACGAAACAATTTTGATAACTTATAATTTTTTTTGCATTTCGGAAAAAAAAATAAATAGCTTTTATTCACACCTAAAAGCCTAGCCAATAACTCATCTGAATGGTCTAATACAACGATCGTACTTTTAATGCGAGGCTGCTTATGAAATTAGCTTTTGTTTTCGCTGCCGTCATGGGGATCATCGCCGCTGCCTATATCAACGCTAACCAAACAGTGACCCAGAAAGTTGAGTTAAAAGCTCTACGTTTGCAAATGACCGTAAGTGAAGTTGAAGCTCATTTCGGCTCTCCCGTTTCTCGCCAGAGAAACACCATCACTTATATACTACCGGATTCATCCCAACTCACCATTACTCTTCGAGATGATGTTGTCGCAAGTGCCGTGGTTAAATTTCATAATCCGTTAAGAATTGAAGATCCTGAAATGAAACAACTCACTCTGGTGCAGATGTCACTGGCCGATCAAAATGACGACGCCAGTTGGTTCTTTGCTGGAAAACCACAAGAAGGCCTGATTTATAAAATCACTCAGAATGGGATGGTTGAAAGTCTGACTTGGGTTCCCCCATTCACTTATGGAAGTAACCAAGCAAAAAACTTGCAGGTACTCCTTCAAGATTTTAAAAGCCAACATTTGTCCAAAATGTGATAAAAGAATCCTATGATTGCACAAATTGAAAAACTTTTTGATCAACAAATTCGACCAGCACTTGCCCAACACGGAGGCAACGTCGAGGTGGTTGATATTGATAATAATATTCTTTTTATTAAATTCTTTGGCGGATGCCAGGGATGTTCTAGTTCCAAGGCCACATTAAAAGGCGGTATGGAGCAAGTAATAAAGAAAAACTTCCCGGACATCGTTGATGTCGTAGATGTAACGGACCACCAAAGTGGAACTAATCCCTACATGTAGTTAGTTTTTTGGGTTTCTAATTACGTCTAATCTTTCTCTGACAGAACTAAGACGATCCAAACTGAATTCAGCAAAAACTATTTTTTCGCCCTCACCAGCATCAGCAAGAACCTCGCCCCATGGATCAACTACTAAGGAGTGACCGAAGGTGCTTAGTTTCTCGTTGTGTTTTCCCCATTGGGCACTGGCCACAACATAGGATTGATTCTCGATGGCGCGGGCGCGGATGAGAGTGTGCCAGTGCGCTTTTCCCGTTGGAACAGTGAATGCAGAAGAAATGGAGAGAACGTTAGCTCCCTGAGACGAGTAAGACCTAAACAATTCAGGGAAACGAAGATCAAAACAAATTGAAAGACCGATCTTATAGCCTTCAACGTCGATCATCTGAGGCTTGTTTCCCCGCGTGTAAACTCTTCCCTCATCAATGATTTGATTGCTTGAGTGCTTGGATAGATCACAAGCAAATAGATTCATCTTATCGTAGAACGCAATATCATTTCCCTTAGGGTCAAAATTGTAAGAACGATTCATGACCTTGCCATCTAAATTGGTAGCAGCTGAACCACCCAGTATGTAGAGACCAGAATCGATAGCGAGAGATTGGATCGCCTTGTAATGCTCATTATTAAAATCTACTAAATGGGGCGTTGGCCTTGTGCCATCTGACATAGAATAGAAAGCTTCCGGCAAAAATACGGCGACAGCATTTTCTTTTTTTGCTTCACTGAGAAATTTTTTAATAGTCCCAAGATTGACCTCTGGATCAAGGACTGACTGCAGCTGAATAACACCGATCTTCATGACACATATCCTTTTCGCATTTACCAATTTAGGTACAAGTTATAAGATCTGCACAGCATGCTGAAAACAATTTTCATTAATCTTCTTAAATTCTCTATCGCCGCCGCCCTCGTTGGGTGGTTATTGTCATCCGGGAAACTGGATTTCAAGCTGTTAGCGAGTTTAAAAGACCACCCTCTGGCTGTCTTTTTGGCGATTTTCCTCAGTGTACTCAACTTTTTGCTTATTTCATTTCGTTGGAGAAGTATTTTAGGCGCACGCAGCACGGCTGAAATCCCAATCAGTGGAATGGTTAAAATTTCCTGGATTGGACAGTTCTTCAGCAGTGTTCTTCCCGGCAGCGTGAGTGGTGATCTGGTTAAGATACTTTACGTGCAAAAATTTGATCAGGCCTTCTCGAAGCAATTCCTTTTTGCTTCGATACTCATCGACCGAGTTATGGGCCTCTCAGGTCTGATTCTTCTGGTAGGAATCAATTCCCTGTGTTTTTCAGGTCACATTTTAAACAATGCACCCGCCATGGAGCCTCTCTTACGATTCAATTATTTTTTAGTCATGATGATAATCGCTTCAGTCGGAATTTTTATGTACTGGCATAAACACATCAGGTCAGTTCTGATTTTTCTGCAGTCAAAATTTCTTTCAGGTTTATTTACGAGAGTCATTTCTCTTTGGGACGATCTTGTGATGATTAGGTCACGAATGCTTAAGGCCGTGGCATTATCTATCCTGATTCAACTGATCGGTGTTGTTATTTTTTGGTCACTGGTCTATCCGTTTGTGGGTGGGCACATGGACTTTGTTCAGGCCCTCGCATTTATTCCTCTGGGTCTCATGACACTCGCCCTGCCTATTGCTCCATCCGGACTTGGAGTCGGGCATGCCATCTTCCAAAAACTTTTTGAGTACTCAGGAATTGAAAACGGAGCTTCGCTCTTCAATATTTATTTTGTCGTCACACTCTTAGTGAACGTTCTGGGTGTCATTCCCTATCTGCTTAGTAAAAGAAAATAAGAATTAAAAGATGAAGATTTTTGCTGGATCGATGTGACCGTAGTGAGTTGCTTTGGTTTTAAGACTTTCAAGTTGAAGGAGAAATTTTAACTCTTCTTCAAAGCTATTGAGCTTTCGGACTTTCTTGGACTGTTTTTTCAGAATGGATTTTACGCCTTGAGGCAGAATACAAACCCCACGAAGAAGATAGTGAGCGCCCTTGAACTTAATAACTCTTCCTGTAAACACATCCCCTTCCATCAATGAAATAGTTGGATGATTTTTCACAAGAACAATTTTTTCATCATGAAGAATATCGTGAAGAACAATTTGTTTTCTGAAATTGATTTTAGAAAACTCAAAAAGTGAGTGATTCACATTCAAAAGAGCTTGAGATAATTCAACATCCAACTGACTGCTACGAATGTAATCTTCAATAACTTTTGATCCATCCTTATTACGATGCTGGAAGATGTACCAGTCATTAAAACAATTCATGCGAGACTCAAACTCTTCTTTATCTTCGTCGAGTTTACCAGTGATGGAGAAATAGTTCTCCTTCGCTGATTTTAAGTCATCGAAATGAGAGCCCTCCGTATAGAGGCTTAAAACTTTATCTAGGTGTTCATGAACGATTTCGAGCATAGGGTATTCTACTCTTCAGTTTTAAGAACTGCCAAGAAGGCTTCTTGAGGAATTTCAACATTCCCGACCATTTTCATCCGCTTTTTCCCTTCTTTTTGCTTTTCTAAGAGCTTACGTTTACGGGAAACGTCACCTCCATAACACTTCGCAAGTACGTTTTTACGAAGGGCCTTAATCGATTCACGGGCAATGATCTTAGACCCGATGGCGGCCTGGATGGCGATATCAAATTGTTGGCGGTCAATCACCTTCATCAGTCTGAACGTTAGATCTTTGCCTCGTTGTTGAGCGTTGCTACGATGGGTGATCATAGACAGGGCATCAACCTTATCTCCGTTAATCAATACATCAAGCTTAACCATGTCAGATTCCATGTACTCATGAAGCTCGTAATCCATTGAGGCATAACCTTTAGATAGAGATTTCAATTGGTCGTAAAAATCAAACATCATCTCAGAAAGCGGAAGAACATAAGTAAGTTGAACGCGGTCTTCAGTAATATAATTAATATTCTGATCGCGCCCACGGCGGTCTTCACATAGTTTAATGATTTTACCGACGTAATCATTTGGTAAATGAATAGAAAGCTTAACTGTTGGCTCTTTGATCATTTCAATCTGAGTAGGGTCAGGTAATTTTGCCGGGTTATCGATCATGTAGACGTCACCAGTCGTGGTATGAATTTCATAATTACACGAGGGAGCCGTTGAGATCAGAGCAAGATCAAACTCTCTTTCGAGACGAGTTTGAATAATATCCATATGAAGAAGACCTAAAAATCCACAACGAAATCCAAAACCAAGAGCTTGAGAAACTTCTGGCTCATAAGTAAAAGATGAATCGTTAAGGGCCAATTTTTCTAGAGCCTCTTTTAAAACTTCATATTCTTCGGAATCCACCGGAAAAATCCCGCAGAAAACCATAGGCTTAATTTCTTTATAACCAGCAAGCGTAGGAGTGGTGTCTTTTTTATCTGTGTGAACAATTGTGTCCCCGACTTTAACGTCACGAACCGTTTTAATTCCACAAACAATCATGCCCACTTCTCCAGCGGCCAATTGTGGAACTTCCAGATAAAAGGGCTGGTTGACGGCAAGCTTTAAAACTTCGTAATCAGATCCTCTAAACTTAAAGTGAATTTTATCCTTCACTTTAAGCGTGCCTTCCATAATACGCGCCAGAACCACAACACCTCTGTACGGATCAAACCACGAATCAAAAATGAGGGCTTGAAGTGGTGAATCCACCTGACCTTTTGGTGGTGGAATTTTTTTTACGATTTCTTCGAGCAAAATATCTACACCGAGACCAGATTTCCCTGAAACCAGCGGAGCCTCTGAGGCATCAATGCCAATAACATCTTCAATATCTTTTTTAACTTTTTCTGGATCTGCGTGCGGAAGATCAATTTTGTTGATCACTGGCAGAATCTCAAGATTGTTTTCCAAGGCCATATATACGTTGGCCAAAGTCTGTGCTTCGATTCCTTGAGAAGCATCAACAATTAAAAGAGCCCCTTCACAAGAAGCAAGAGAACGGGAAACCTCGTAGGTAAAATCTACGTGTCCCGGAGTATCGATTAAATTGAAATAATAGGTGATTCCATCTTTCGCTTTATAGGCCAGGCGAACTGTTTGGGCCTTAATGGTGATCCCACGCTCTTTTTCAAGATCCATGTTATCCAACATTCGATCAGACTTTTCACGATCGGTAACGGCTTTACACATCTCTATAATTCGATCCGCTAAGGTCGATTTACCGTGATCAATGTGGGCGATAATTGAAAAATTTCGGATGAGACTTGTATCCATAGCTGCTGCTTGACCCTTTTTGTGTGAGGGGTCAAGCATACACTAATCAGTGGGCTAAACAAAGACCTCTTTAGAGATAATCATCATGTAATAGTCCAAATTTGACTCTTTAGCGCGGATAGGAATAACAGTGGCGTAACCATGGTAAACCTCTGAAGTTTCCTCGAACATGTACTCGCCAGTTTCCGTGTTCAGCACTTTCTTACGCTTAGGAATGGTAATCTCGGCATTTTCAATTTTAGAGCGCCGCTTAATTGCCACTTCGAAGGTTTCCACAATGGAGTCAGGCATCAGGGTATCTGTGATGATTTTATTTATAATATCATCAGACTGCATCTCTAATAAGGCATACATGGGGTTGTTCATGTAGATAAGTTCACCCTTGGCATTAGCAATCATGATGTTCTTTTTCACCATGTTGGCGAGGGTATCAAACTTGCGATGCTCAACCGAAATTCTGTCCGTACGAAGCTGTTCAAATTTCTTCATATTCACAATCATTTTATTCAGTTCGCGGGCCAACTCTCCGATTTCATCATCTAAATCATAATAAATGGATACATCGAAGTTGCAGTCTTGTAGTTCTCTGACAGCATCGTTGATTTTTTTAAAAGGCATGGCAATTTTGCCAGGAACAACCAGGGAAAGCAGAATCGTCCCAAGGAATGTAATAATCAGAGTTATCAACATATTCCTGCGTGTTTCACCAATGATTGATTTAACCTGTTTGTCGCGTTGTTCATTTTGAAAATACTGAATATCTTGAAACTCTGAAAATGCTTCAAGGATTTTATCTGTTAATTCGTTAATCGTAGATAAACCTTCCCCATCCCGGTAAAAAAGTGACGATTTTCCGACAATCGTTTTGAGTGAATCAACATATCCCTGTAAACGAGAAATAATTTTCTTGGCCTCAACTTCGGAATAAAAGCTATCAAGTCTCTGAAGTTGGGATTGAAAACCTTCACAAAGATTCTCAAGTCGTTTTAAGTCCTCTGACGTCGGCTTGGTTGTGAGGATTTTCTTTTGCATTTTCAAAATTGAAACCGCTGAAATTCGAACTTCATCCGTTAAAAGAGAAATCTTATTCGAGTTAACGGTAATGCTGGAAATCTGATTATTCAGGGAATCCAAAAAGAAAAAAACCATAAATCCCATCACCAGCACCACAACGTTGGCTATAATGAAACTGAAGGCGACTCTGCGTTTTAAAGATAATTGCATGACTTTCTCCGTTTACACTTCTTCTAGGTCCTGGAACAAACGATCCAGGTTTTTCTCACTACCAACCAAAACAACGATGTCATCGGCTTCGATAACATCCATAGGTAAAGGAGAATCGTTAATAACTACTCGGTAAGCGGCTTTACCTTCTTCATTGATGTAGGGAACGCGCTTTTGAAGAGCAACAATGTTTAATGAATAATTCTGACGAATCTGAGACTCAACAAGTGTTCTACCTTCGAAGGATTTCCCCAACCTGATTTCAACAATGGAATATCCTGCAGCAAAGTTATAACGTTGCAAAACGTGGGGAGCAGCAATTTTACTGGCAACGATTTCTCCCATTTCTTCTTCAACTTTAATAATTTCGGAGGCCCCAATTTCACGAAGCACGTGTTCATGTAATTGAGTTGTTGCACGAGCTATTACTCGCCCCACCCCGAGCTTTCGCAGCATCGCTACCGCCATGATACTCATCTCGATGTTGTCACCAATGGCGACCACGGCGGTATCGACGTCGGAGATATTGACCGCACGAAGAGATTTCTCTTGGGTAACATCAAAGCAAATGGCGTGAGAAACCTTATCTTTAATCCGGTCCACCAGCTCAGGCCTTGAATCGATGGCGATGACTTCAGCTCCCTTCTCAAAAAGCCTGACGGCAGTCTTCGCTCCAAACGTACCTAAACCAATTACAGCAATGATCATAAAATTATCCTATTAATACTTTCCCTTCCGGGTATTCAACGTTACTTGGTAAAACAACTCGGCTTCCTACTGCAAGAATCAAAGTTAAAGGACCCACGCGGCCCAAATACATCATGGCAATGATACACATTTTCCCCATGCTACTTAAGAAAGGTGTAATCCCTAAACTCAAGCCAACCGTGCCAAATCCGCTCACAACTTCAAAAATTAGAGAAAGAAAACTTTTATCCGGCTCAACTCGAACCAAAACAAGTACGCCGACACTGACAACAATCAGGCAGATAATAAAGATCGCAATTGATTTTACGACTGTCTGAGCGGGAATCGTTCTCTCGAACATTTCAACTTCTTGTCGTCCCTGTAGAGTCGCTTTAACTGAGTATAATAAGATCGCAAAAGTAGAAGTCTTAACACCACCACCGGTAGAGCCTGGTGAGGCACCAATAAACATGAAAAGAATCATCAGATAAATACAGTGGGGTTGGAGTGCCACTAAGTTGATTGTATTAAATCCTGCCGTTCGAGTAGTGACGGACTGAAAGAACGCAACCTGGAATTTTCCCCACATCGTGTAGTCTTGAAAAGCGTGTAGAAATTCTCCGAAGAACAAATAAAATGTCCCGCCAAAAAGGAGTAGCGTATTGGTGACTAGAACAATTTTTGTATGGAGTGAAAGTGAGCGTAGTTTCCGTTTCTTTTTGAACATATCAGTTACGTCTTTCATCACTGAAAATCCAATCCCCCCTAGGATAATAAGAAAGGCGATCGTGAAGTGAATGAGAGGCGTAAACTTAAAGTCCTCAAGGTTATTATTCCACAGGGCAAATCCAGCATTACAAAAAGCCGAGATAGAATGGTAGAACCCGTAATACAAAGATTGGCCGATTTCAAAGCCTTCCTGGTAAAATCCGATGGTGAGCAGGATCGCCCCCACGAATTCTATCGCGAAAGTATACCTGATAACATTCACAACCAGATCCAAGAGTTCCTCTGAACTAGAAGTATCAAGCACGTCATGCATGATCACCTGCTCTCGCATCTGAAGGTTTTTTCCCATGATAACGGCGAGAGAACTTGAAAGAGTCATGATTCCTAGTCCACCAACCTGTAACAAAACCAGCAAAACCATTTGACCAAAGACACTTAGGTCATCAACCAGCGAAATTGAGGCCAATCCGGTTACGCAAGTTGCTGAGGTGGACATAAAGAGTGCATCAATAAATGAAACAGCTCGTCCGGGGTTGGCCGATACAGGCAGCATCAGAACCAATGCACCTAGTAAGATCCAGCCCGCAAATGACAGGAGAACAACCTGAGTTGGCTGAAGCTTAAGCCTAAAAAGAAAACTGCTGGTTCCAGAAACATGGTCCGGAGTTTTGACCTCCGGTTTTTCATACAAAGAAATAATTGTAGAAAACAAATGAACAGCAGATAACCAGTAGACGAATTCAATATCACCCCAGGTTATGAGGACTGGCACAAAAATGATAAGGGAGAAAATAAACCTTCGAATGAAATCCTCAAAACCTTCACTTTTAAGAAAATTGGCGATGAGAGAAGTGAATAACACAACTGGAACAACCCAAATTGCGTACTGAAAAATCAGCTCGAGCGGCAACTTACTAAGAAGTTCGGGTACCTGTTTAGATTTTTTAAAAGTGTATAGGAGTACGAAAAAGCCATTGATGACAATCTCCAGCAAGAATGGCAATCTTCCCATTAAGTAATTCATAGCTTAAATCTTACTGTCTTTTTAAAATATTCCTAGGGATAGTTCATGCGACAACAACGAATGCTGCCATTTAAAATCCTCAGTATGGATAGCCTTGGGCAAGGAGTAAGTAAAGAAACTGATAAAATTACTTTTATACCTAAAACCTTGCCCGGCGATACCGGGGAGGCGCGCGTTGTATCTGAAAAGAAAGGCGTTTGTTTTGCCAACCTCCATCATCTGACTCAGCCTTCGCCTCTAAGAATAAAGCCCCTTTGTCCTCACTTTGAAAATTGCCCTTCATGCCATTATTTGCACACACCTTACGAGCAGGAACTTGTCTTCAAAAAGCAAAATTTAGAAAAGCTTTTTCAAAAGGTTTCTCATCCTGAAATACGAGTGACTCCTGCAACCAGAAGAACCCACTACCGTAACCGAATTCAGCTTCATTACGACCAAAACAAAAAACGTATGGGGATGTTAAACGTAAAGGACCACTCCATTGCCCCTATACCTAATTGTATTATTGGACGCGATGTAATTTTGGAAACAGTTCAAAAACTCTATCAAAACGATGCCTGGCTAACGCTGCCAAAACATGAGCCTCAGCAAGGACATGTCGAAATTTATGAGTTTAATAATGAAGTCCTTGTGAGCTGGAA
>JFJP01037388.1_pt1 | contig 64836 bp, 64 predicted proteins | sample 431651 | NCBI WGS metagenome assembly JFJP01 (sample SAMN02602958, study PRJNA72255) | Microbial mat metagenome, whole genome shotgun sequencing project. | biome: fresh water; feature: sink hole; material: water; isolation source: purple microbial (photo- and chemosynthetic) mats found in... | reverse complement strand
GCAAGATCATCCCTCTCCGCTAAATTAGACTCAATATAATCCGTTAGAATTTCTTTTTCCTCCGGTAGGTAATGAGTCAATGGAGAACTCGCTCCTGTATGAAAAAACGTGGCATCTATATTAGATTTTTTAATTTGATCCAAAAAGACTGGAGACGTTGACTGGTTAAGAACAGAATCAGCATAAACAGGAGGAAGAGAGTACAGCAGTGAAAAATAACCATCGTTCTTATTCAAACCACCACTATAGTGATTGTCGAAAACAAGCCCATGAGTACTAAAGTGAAAAATATTTGGGGTTAGCTCACCATTCATCTCTCCGGCCGACCAATGATCTATGACGACCATGAGGATATTTTTAGGCTGCTTCATCGGGCAATTAAGATCTTTGGCCGGGTAAAAGAAATCCTTATAACCCTGTTTAGCAACTGAGTTAGGCCCGAGCTCTACTTGCTGCTCTTTGAGGATATTTTTCCCAGTCAGAGGAAAGTGAAGCGGAAAAATCTGAGCGAGACGAGTAATATATCTCGCACCTTTAGCGTCTCCGTACATATGCAACAGATGACTTGTCATCAAACAGATCGCGATCAAAACAAGATACCAGTTTTTAACGGGATTACTGAATCGTCCTTGCATTGTTCTCCAGAGCTTTTCACCTCTGAACCAGATAACAAAAAATAAAATCCCAACGACCACGCCGATTAGACCCAACTTAAGGGGAGTAAATCCAAATGCGGATAGAGCGTCTTTATCCTGCAGAAAATCCCATAAAAATGAATTTATATGAAACCGATAACGGGTGAACAAATAACTGTCGAAAAAGATAAAAGCATTAACCGCTAAAAGTAATGTGATCGACCAAATTCTTGAGACGTAATAAGAAGGAAAAATATAAACGACGGGACAATAGATGAAAAAATAAACCAGTGATAAAAGCAATCCGTAGTGGCCAATAAATGTCGTGAGAAAATACATCCAACCAACAATGGTCTGCGGGATGATCATACTTTGCAAATAATTGAGTGCGACCAGACTGGTTAAGGCCCAGCCTATGCCGAAAAACATTTTACGGCCCCAAGAGAGGGCGAAGGATCTTTTATTCATGGGACTAGTTTATACAACATGTTAAGTACCTGAAAAGCCATATAATTGTTTGAACCACCAAGTTCTTGTTTGGCATATCAAACAATGACTATATAATGGCTCAATGAAGGGGATAAAAACTATGGTCATACATCATTCCAAACAACTGCTAGAGGAATTGAGTGAAGTGGAGGAAAAGATCCAGCTCTTGGAGCGCTTAATGGATGAATTAAAAATTGATTGTGACAGGGAAGGGCTAATTAAAAGCTTACTGGCCAAAAGATATGGAATCCCCTCAGGCCAGTAAAACTAAAAAATTAAAATAACAAATCGACGCCAAGGCCGTACTGAAGAGCATGGCGTTTATCAACTTCAGAATCCCCTGAATTTGCTTCGTAATCAAAGTCGCTTCTGTTGTCTTGGGTGAAGATAAATTTAGCGATCATAGAATCAGTAACAAGATATTTAGCGTTGAAGCTAAACTGATAATCTAAGTGGTCCGTGATCGTAAAATCTTCTGACTCATCATTCCCATCAACTTCACCAACGCGAGTACCTGTTAAACCAAAAGTCATCATGAACTCATTAACTGGGCGGTATTGATAAAAAGCGCCTAGCTTGAAATCAACTGAAGAATCCATATCGATCATGTCTCCTTCTAACTGCTCATACTCGCCATCCATGCGATAAGTGGCAGCAGCTAGGAAGTAGTATTCATTGGCTTCATTCCACTTATTACCAAGACGGGCATTCACTTCAAGACTGGTTCTTGGATCAGCATAATTAGAATAAATCGGGTTTTGGTTATTCCCTTCTTTATCTTTTGTTCCTACTTCGCGGTCAATTACATTGAGAGTGGCAACTGCTCCAACATCAAAGTTAAGACCAGCATCACTTTGTTTCATTAATCGGTAATTCGCACCAAACTTAGGATTCTGAATTCCTGAGTCGTCAGCACTTGCGCCTCCGTTAACCTCAGTTTCCCCATCATAAAGATAATTCAGACCAGCAGTCACATTCAAGGAATCTGTCAAAGCGTAACCAAACTGAGTATTCAATTGGTACCCATCGACTTCAGTATCAGCTCCACCAACTCTCGAAGGTTCATTATTTGCGATCGCATCAACGCCAACATTAAATTGACCCTGCTTAAGGAAATAGTTCAAATCACCAAACTTAACTTCTTCAGCGTTAACTGAAGTGACAGCAAGTACAGCTGCAACAGCTAGAAACTTTTTCATTGAGAGACTCCTTATGTTTGCTAGAAATTGTACTTATAGACTCGGAGGATTCCTAGAGGATTTTACTGACATTGAGTGGTATTTAGATGGTTCGGAATGGGACTAGCAAGGATGACTTAGGGCAGAAAATAAAAAGGCCCGGATTTCTCCGGGCCCAACACTTTAAGTTTTTTGAGTTAACAAATTACCAGTTGTAGTTGAAAGAAACGCGAGACATAAGGTTGTCTGTACGTAGAGAACCGTTTGTACCAGAAGCTAGAGCAGCATCACCGTTACCGATCACGCCATCAACTGACATTTCGCCGAACTTAAGTGAAGCACCAGCGTTTACAACAGTTGTGTTAGCAAGATTTTGGTTTGATGTAGCTTTAAGAGATACATCAGAGTAAAGAGACTGAGAAACTGAGCTGCGAAGAGTTAACCAAGAAGCAGCATCGTACTCAAGACCAACAGTTAATGGAAGATTTGTTGTTTTTTGATCTTCTCCACCAGTTGTTAGTGCGCCTGTAGCAGCTTCAGCATTGATAGTTGTCTGAGAAACTTCTAGCTTAGTGAAAAGAGAAGCTTTGTCGTTAAGCTTGTCTGTACGTCCAGCACCAACTCTTAAAAGTTTTACAGAACCATCAGCGTTAGCAGTCTTATCTTCACCTTCAATGTTACGGTATTCAGCAAAGAACTTGTAAGCATTCATAGCATAAGATCCACCGATCTGGTAGCCAAGTTTACCTTCGAACTCTGAACCATCTTTATCCTTAACTTCATTCTTAAGAGAGATGTTAGCGAAACCTTCGATATCGCCAGCAACTACACCAAGACGAGTGCGCATAACATCAGAGCTGTCTACAGTAGCAGTTTCAGTTACTTTACCGTAAGTAAGGTTTGCACCCCATTTAACGCCAGCGTCACCAGCTACGAAAAGGTCAACGTTGTTCTGTTCAGTTGCAGAGCCAGCCCAGTTTCTAAGAGTGTTAGAAGTGTTTGACTCGTTACCAAGTTGAACACCGTAAACTAGATTACCTTGACCAAAGAAAACTCCGCCTTCTGGACGTGGAGCTACAGCTGAATCATCAGTAGCGTCAGCAGTAGTGTTACCAGTTTCGAAAGTTACGAAATCCTTGTGGTTGTTAACGTGAGCAGCGTTAAGGAAGATGTTACGGTTGTCATTGATGTAAAATGAACCGTTTGTGTCTTCACCAAGAGCTTGCAAACGAGCTTTTGAAGCGAATGCAGGTGTTGCAAGAACGGCAAGTCCTAGAGCAACGATTAACTGTTTTTTCATGAAATCTCCTTTAAAAAAATGACATCAAGTCATTCGTATTCATGTTTGGAACTTAAGCAAAACTAAAAATGTGTTACTAAAAGTGTCACGAAACTCGTTTCTTTTGGCAATAGCTTTTTTTCTGATTGGAATTTTCTGAAGGTTTTTCAAGGTCCGATGAGTGACAAAAGATTGACGTTAATTGCCCCCATGAGAATGAAAAAGGCCACTCGAAAGTGGCCTTCTCTTAATACTGATGTCAGGAAAAATTAGAAGAGAATATCAAATTTTAAGAAATTAAATCTGATGTCACGACTGGTTGTGAAGTATTCATCGCGAATATCGCCCCCATATCTTTTTAAGTTCAAAGAAACTGTAGGGGCATAAGAGATGTTGGCAGCTGAATACGTGCCCATATCCCAACGTTTACCTGCTTCAAGGTTCAAAAAGAAGTTAAAACCAGACTCGTCATCACCACCAGCGAGTTCAATTGTTTGTCTTTCAATGCCAACCATAGCTCCGGCCATGATGGAATTTTTAATATCAGCTGCATTGAAGTTATAAAGTATTCCTCCGCCAGCGCCGAAAGTTGAGCTTAGTGTATCGTTTGATCCAAAATCTTCATCCACGCGGTTCCAGTAGGCCTGAGCTTTCCACATTAAGCCTTCGTATTGCTCAAGGTTCTGAGCGTAGTTAAGGTTAAATTTGAACGTTGTGGTGTCACGGTCGTCATCTTTGCCTTCTTCATGTCTGAAAGAAAGTCCGCCAGTATACGAATAATCGAATGCATCTATAGATACGATTCTTGTCTGGGCAAAAGACATAAAAGAAAACAGGGATACAAGTAGAACAACTAACAACTTCATGTGATCTCCTTAAAATAATATATTTGTGGATTGGTTAACTAACTTAGAAGAACTCTGGACAAAAACTTTTCGTTGGAAAACTGGGGTTTCATTTGCGCTGACTGCCCTACGAATTTCAACGTTGGATAATCAAAACTGATTTGTTCGATGAGGCTGTCCTTTACGTCACTAATAAACATCTCTTCATCAAAACGAATGTATTCTTTATAGATATTATTCTCGAAATCTGGAAACACTCTTTCAATCACTCGCTTCATAAGCTTAATTTTACCAGCAAGATCTTCAGTCTGTGGTTCTTCTTCGTGAATCAGGAACAAACCGTGGCATAGTTGCCCTTCAGGAGTGTTTTCAAATTCAACTATAAAGTGGCCCCACTCATGAGTCATACTCTGAGGAATAAACAGCGTTCGCTCTTCACTTGAATATTCTTTTTTCATCAGCCAAGTAAGTGAGATCGCTGCTTGGATATTTGTCGAAGTACAGAAATCAATTACATCGGGAGTCATCTGGTCTTTATTTTTTAAAAAACCGAGGAACTTCTTAGGCGATAGTGATGAATAGAGGTTCTCACAACTTACTTTATTAAAATCTTTAAAAGTGATGAGCCACTCACCCTTCTCTACCAGGTCCTTAACTTCGGTCTTCTCAATCCCTTCAACAATTCTGATATCAATGAACTGAGAAATAATGGTGTCTAAATTCTCCCAGTCCTCGGTCGTGAAAAGTGATGAGATATCTAGACGGTAACCTTTATTCAGGAAGAAATGCTCCCCCTCTAAGAGTTCCATCGATTTAGCTCTTCCAGAAAACTCGTGAAATTTACCATCTTTGTAAAAATGTGGAAGAAACTTTTGAGGAAGGATTTTTGCATCAAAATGGCTCTTATAAATCTCACTCACAGCTTCCTGCGAGCGCATTTGTGAGACACCAAATTGATAATTCTCAATCAGGAGTTTTTTATTTACAAGACGAGGCGTGATTAGACGAATTGATTCAGCAGGATAATTTTTTCGAAGCTCCATCAGTTTTAAAACTGAACCCAGGTCTGACCCCATAATGACATGAGCAACAAATTTTGCTTCATGCCCTGCATGGAAACCCTTCTTATGGTCTTTAAAGTGCTTTAATAATCCAAAACTCATAATCAAAGCATAAAATCAAAAACCCACTCTGGCGAGTGGGTTTTTGATTATTTTTATCAAGTTTTTATTTACGGGATCTAGAGATCACTATTTTATCGCTAGCTTATCGCCCGGAAGGATTTGACGACGCTTAATGATATGAGCATTGGTTCTGATAATGGTGCTCATGGGAACGCCTGTTCTTTGAGCGACTCTCCAAAGAGTATCCCCACGCTTAACAGTGTAATAGATAGATGGGTTTTTTATTCTTCTACCTTTTTTCATGTAAGCACTAATAGAGCGGCTATATCCACCGCGCTTGCTACGGGCCATCTTCTTAGGTTTAGATTTTTCGTAGATATCAGAATACATGCTAGCTTGGAGAGAATGGTCTTCACGAAACGGTAAATGCACTACTGTTTTAGGACTGAGGTGAGATCCAGAAAGATCTGGATTTAAATCGGCCAGAACATTGACTGGAACTTTAAACTTTTTTGAAATCTGCTGCAGCGAAGATTGGCCAGAAGTCACATAAGTTTTGAAGTTATCAGCAACAACGCTATCCTTATCTTTGAAGTCATCCCAAGCATCTTTAGCCCCAACAGGAATTCTTAAAGGGTAACCTTCAACGTAAGGTGGTGTTTGCCAGCGGACGATCTCTGGGTTGTAGCGTTTTACTTCTTCGAAATCTAGCTCAAGGGCTTCTGCAACTTCGTAAAGATCTGAGTTACCTTTAACCATGATCTCTTCGTAATCCAGTGCTTTTTCAAAATTAATTTCATTAAACCCGAAGACATCCAGATTTTTCCCAATAATAGCGAGGGCCATGATTTTTGGAACGTAGTTTTTTGTTTCAGGACGAAGGTAGCGCCCCTTAGTAATCTGCCAAAAATCTTTGGTTTTATACATTCTAACCGCGCGTCCGATCTTCCCTTCTCCTGCATTGTATCCGGCAGTCGCAAGCTCCCATGATCCAAAAAGGTTATGGAGCGTTTTAAGATAATTTGCTGCCGCAATTGATGCTTTTAGAGGATCTCTTCTTTCATCAACGTACCAGTCAATGTTAAGACCAAATTTTCTGCCCGTGTATGGCATGAATTGCCAAGGACCCACGGCCTTGGCCCAAGAACGCGCATGATTCGTAAAACCAGACTCTGCCATCGCAAGATAGATTAAATCTCTTGGTAAACCATTGTCCGCCATGATTTTTGAAAGAACAGGAGCATAGCGGCCAGCTCTCTGAGTGTAATTAACGAAATGTTTGCGGCCCTTACCAGTGAAAAACTTAACCCACATAGCTACTTGTTTATTCCAAGTTACAGGGATATCAAATTTAGTATTTCTTAGACCTAACTCAGCTACGGCACTGGATTCAATTTGATAGACGTTTAAAGGCGCCGTAAAAGTTTTAGTGTGTGAACTTCCGTGGATACATCCCTGACAGTTAGGAAGATCTTTCTCTATAAGATGTTCTTGAACGCGGTAGTACTCAGCTTGTTCAGCAACAGACGGATTATAAGTTTGCTTAGAAGACTTTTTCTTTGTCGTAGTACAAGCAGTAAGAAAAAGCACCAAAACAAGAGGCGTTAGCGCCAATTTTTTAATCATCTAATCATCCTTAATCAAACCAGAAGCATGAATTACGCTTCCACTTTAAAAGCATAATGGATCTAGGCTCCCAAACAAAGATGGGGGCAAAATATGTTTGTCCCTACGGGGTAACATATTTATAGAATCAACAACTTAAAAGGCACATCTCATCGGACCACTTGCGTCTTTACACTTTTTTGCAAAAAGCAAAACAGTCAACTTTAAAGCTGTGATAAAATCTCATTATGTTTAAACTCCTGACCATTTTGCCATGCCTCATGATGATGTTTCAACCTTTAAACGCAAAAGTTGAAGCGCCTAATTATAATTTCAGTCTCGACACCCTAGCGGATTTTTTTCCTGAAAAGAAAATAGATGAGATTGTGAAGAAATATGGCAAGGCAGAAGTCATGAGCACTAAAAATGGGACCGAGACTCAAAAATACTATGTCGCACACATACGCTACAAATTTCCAGTTATTGTTCAAGCTAAAGAGGGTAAAGTCTTAGACTTTTTTGCAAAGCTTCCGAGCTATTTTCTGCATGATATCTTTTTTCAATCTTTGGTGAACCGCATGGGCAAACAGAATTCTTATAAAAAAGTAGGAGAGGAAGCTGTTTATCAATGGGAAAAAAACAATCTCAAACACGTTTACTCAGCGGCTTGCACAATCACTTGTTTTCCAATTTTTTACACTGTTTTCCCGACTCAAAAACAGAGTGGCTTTAAACCACTGATTGAGGCCATGAAAGAATCTGTTCAAAAAAATTAACGCGGGATGAGCGGGTTTTTGATGTTGAGTTTTTTTGCATACATCAGCATGAAGTATGAAGCTATTATCATGAAGAAACATAGGATTTGGCCCATGGTGAAATATCCAAGATAATAACCAAGCTGGGCATCTGGTTCACGAAAGAATTCCACTATAAAACGAAAGACTCCATAACCTAATAAGAAAGTTGAACTACAAACTCCATAAAACCGTTGACGTTTATGGATCGCAAATAAAACAAGAAAGAGAACGATTCCTTCAAGTATACCTTCATAAAGTTGAGAGGCGTGGCGAGGAAAAGGACCAGCTCCAGGGAAAACAACTCCTGCCCAAGAGTCAGTGACACGGCCATAAAGTTCACCGTTGATGAAGTTCCCCATGCGACCAAAAAATAATCCAGGACTTCCGGCAATCGCCATACAGTCGGCTATCTGAAAAAAATGAAGATTGTTTTTTCGAGCAAGATTCCACGTGGCCAGGCACATACCAACGACGGCGCCATGAAAACTCAGTCCACCTTTCCAGACAGCAAAAATGTCCAGAAGGTTCACTGAATAGTATTCCCAGTTATAAAGCAAAACGTAAAAGAGACGAGCTCCTAAAAACATTCCAATGATTAACTGGGTTATATATTTATCGATATGCTCTTTAGAGAGAGGCCAGAACTTTTTATCTGCAAGATATTTGAGAATGTATCCACCAACCAGAAAGCCCGCAACGTACATTGCGCCATACCAACGTACTTGAAAAGGGCCTAACGAGAAAATGACGGGATCAATCCATTCTTGATTCATGGTCTAAATCTTATAGGACGAAAAAGCTGAAGACAACTAGAGATTGGCCGAGCCTTCATAAACAGAATAAGTAGTGGTGACTTTGGCGCTCATCTCTACAATCGCCCGTTTCATAGGATTAGTGATTCCACTGAAACTCAGCAGACAGGTGCTCACACTCAAAAAGCTAATCACTTCTTCCCTGCTCAGTGAACCTGCAGATTTGGATTCCTTGTCTTTACGAAGAATCTTTAAATGAGAATTAAATTTCATCTCTCCACCGTTGGAGAAAATTACTTTTTTATTCCAGTCGATGAAGACGGCTTCACCAAAAGATTGGGCCTGCTTCATGACAATAACAGTCTCGTCCCTTACAGTTCCCCAGTAACATAGAACTCCTTGCTCTGCCAAGGCCTGAGAAATAAAACGCACCAGAATAACTCTTAAACCAATCATCTGATCTGTATGAGATATTTCAGAATGAAGGGCGAGATCCCAAAGTGTCTTATTGGTTGGGAGCGCCATTATACCAACCTTGCGGTAAGTATAAACGGGCGTGCCTGCCTGAATAGAAAGAATTTCAGAACCATATTTATCGAGGAGATCAGAACCATTAAGCTGCTGATCCAATCGAGTGCTTGCAGACTGAACCGTTAACATTCTGGTATGAGCTCTTTGAAGAGGTATCTTCTTTGATTCCGGTTCAGTTAATTCACTGAAACCAAGCTCAGACAAGAGATGAGAAAATTTGGGATTTAGCTCTTCCTGTTTAAATCTCAAATAGACTGGGTAGTCGTGTTGTTTTCTAAACTGAAAATAATTCCATTTTTGAACTTGCATAAGAATCTCCTGCCTTCTCTTCGGAAGATTGGGAGATTCTTATGAGATAGGATTTGCAGTCAAATTAACTGACTAATCTACGCTAATATTGGGGAGAATCTTTTCTGTTGGTCTTAGTCCAAGTAAGTACTCAATAGTTGGCCTGATATTAGAGTGGTCTCCAGTTTCTTTAGAACGACCGGTTGGTTTAACCCCTCTACCTCCGGCATAAAGAAAAACGTTTTTTTCTGAATCAGGGGTGTTGGCGTGGCCAACCCATAAGGGACCTGCCCCCCTTGAATGGTCTGTTGTTACAATCAAGGTTGTTTGGCGTCCATATTCGCCCATTTCGCGCAATGTTTTTATCAAGTGATCAAGGTATTCATCATACTGCCTCAAAGTTCTAACATAATTAGGGTAATCACCCTCGTGGCCAAATTCATCAGAATCAACAAGAGAAATATAAAGCACGCGAGGACAATGTTTCTTCAGGTAATGCATACCTAATTCAAAAGTATATTTATCCTTTCTAGATCCTTTCCACTTAGGTAAATCTTCCATTGCTCTTTTTTGGATATCTGACATTTGTTCATCAGATGTTGAATCAGTTAATAGGCCCGGGTATATGCCGTGGGTAATTTGATTTAAATCTTTTGCCACAGCAGAAGATAATCCTTCCCATGAGGCAAAAACGGCGACATCTTTTTTAGGAAGGTCTAGTGAACTTCGAACGCTCTCGAGAACTGAAACCTCGTTAAGAGCACCGCAACTGTTATTCTTGCAAGCAGTAGCGTGACCAACCATGAGTGCCTGATAAGAAGGCAGACTGATCGCAATGGAACTGGCAATTTTATATCGATCTTTTCCGCCAAGGACCATTCCTTCCTTTGCGTGCTTTGACCACAGACTTGAAAAAATTTTTCCTCTTTCTGAGCGCGGAAGTTGATGAGAGTGAAGAAGTCCTGTGCCCTTAAAGAATTCATCTGATCTAACGCCGTCCCAGGTAAAGAGGATAACGTTTGGCCCCTTGTTTTCGCAAACCTCGGCGTAGGATTGGGACGCCATAAGCACAAATAAAAGAGTTAATACCATTTGCATAAAAAAATCCTTTGCCGTTTATAAAGCAAACCATAGGCCAATTTGTAGCAAAAGTTTCACAATGTAACATGAATAAAAGTGTCTAGTTTTTTGACACTAAAAGGAGGATTTAGCCACTGGAAGCCGTAGGCACAGGCTCTTAGAGAACCGGCCTTGGCCTGGGACTTGCTCATAAACACCTATGAGCATATTGCCAGGGTTAAACGAACATCTTAAAAAGAAGCATGAAAATGCAACAGATGACTATGCTGTGTATGCTCGCCCCCTAACGGCCAGACTTCTGGAAGCTATGAACTTGGCCAAGGCATACACAAGAGGCCAGGGTGACTATCTTTATTATGATCAAAATCAAAAGACACAAAGGGTATTGGACTTAACGGGTGGCTACGGCTCAAACCTACTTGGTCACCGTCACCCGCGATTACTTAATGCTTTGAGCGAATGGAATGCCAATGGCGCCCCTTCAATGACTCAGGGGAGTCAAAGAAAAGCGTCTGGTGAGCTTGCGAAAAGACTATCAGAAATATTGCAACGTGAAACCTCGGAAGGGCCTTGGGTAACGAATTTCTCTAACTCAGGCACAGAAGCAGTAGAAGCGGCGATTAAGCACTCGCAACTTCACTTCAAGCATAAGTTGACAGATATATCCCAAGAAATTGAAAAAGAAATGAATCAGGCCCTGATTAAAGTTCGCAGATCTGAGCCTGCCCTTCAAAGAAAGATTCTTCTCAAACTCAAAACTGAAATTATAAATAAAACGGATGAATTAAGAATGAGTGAGGAGCGAAGAAGCTACCTTCTTCATCAACTCGCCAATACTCATGAAATAGATAGCCTGGTAAGTCTCTTGCGTGAAATTAATAGCCTTCAAATAAGTCAGCGGCCAAAGTTTATTTCACTTAAAAAAGCTTACCACGGCAAAACCTTGGGAGCCCTTTCAATAACCAGCAATGAGAATTTTCGAAATGATTTTTTTCTAGGTGACGAGTTTAATACTCAAACTATTTTCATTTCAGCACATGATGACCTGGAAACACTAGAAAAAGTAATCGAGGACACCAGACAAGACCTCATTTTTATCGCTGGAGGCCCGCAAGGAATCGTCGTAACGAAGCACGCGTTCTCGCTGGTTGCGGGAGCATTTGCAGAGCCAATTCAGGGCGAGGCTGGTGTAATTGAAGTCCCATCTCAAACGCTCGCTATCTTAAAAAAATTCTCCCTTCAAGAAAGTTTCCTGCTTATTTTCGATGAAATTCAATCGGGAATGTTTCGCACTGGACTGATGGCGGCTGGAAATCACAGCCATATAACCGCAGATGTATACACTTTTTCAAAATCACTTGGCGGCGGGATCGCCAAAATTGCTGCAACTACCATACTTAAAAGAAAATACATTGATGACTTTGGGTTTCTTCATAGTTCGACTTTTGCAGAAGATGATTTCTCATCACTCATTGCCCTTGAAGTACTGAATATTCTTGAATCAGAAGAGTCACCATTAAAATCAGGCATGGAAACAGCTGAGTTCTTACGAGGCCGACTTGAATGGTTAAAATCACAATTTCCCGAAATCATAAAAGAAATACGAGGCAAAGGTCTATTTCTTGCGATGGAATTTGAAGCGACTATCTTTCGCGATATGGGATTTGAGTTTAAATTGATATGTGACAGTAAGATGCAAGGGTACCTGGTTGCTGCCGGACTCTTAAATCACGAAAATCTTCGCATGAACCCATCGTTATCAAATAACCTCACCTTAAGAATTCAGCCAAGTCTTTATTTCAATATTGTTCAAGCTGAAGAGATGATCGGTGGACTTTTTAGAATGTGCACGGCCCTTCAAAACCAGGACGTAAAATACTTCCTCTCTGCCATTTACCCAGGCGAAACCATCCAGAATACCAGAACAGCCGATTTAGTTGAAAAAGCAGATTTGGGAAAAAGACCACTCACTGTCTTTTTGTGTCATATGATTAATGAAGGGCATATTCGAAATACAACTAAGGCCCTCAAACAACTTCCAGATCATAAGCTGGTTGAAAAACTGACACTCACAAAGGATCTTGCTGAATTTGAAATTTATCATCATCAAGTATTTTGTGATAAAAATAACCAGGAGATGGACTTCATCATGCTGGGAGTACCAATGACCTCTGAGGAATTAAAGAAAACCTTCGTAAGTAAAAATAAATATAAGGTCGTTAAGAAAGTCCAAAATGCCATTGATTACGCCAAAGAATTGGGTGCAACGACTGTAGGCCTTGGTCAATTCACTTCGATTGTTTCAGGTAACGGACTTTACCTGGATCCACGCGGAATGAATCTAACGACCGGAAACGCCTATACCATATCACTGACCATTCAAGCGGCCCTAAGATCTGTTGAAGAAAAAGGGACCAACCTGCCAAATTCAACGGTGGCCCTCATTGGTGCTGCCGGAAATATTATGTCTGTTGCCACAAGTATGATGGCAGACAAGGTTGGCAAGGTGATTCTTATTCATCATTCTCCACTAGAGACCAGCAACAAATTTCAAGAGGCGATGAAAAGAATATTAAACGAGATAGCAAATTCTTCCGCTACTTCCAAAGTCGTGGATGTTATTAAAACTTACTGGAAAAAAGACATGAATCTACTTAGCTTCATGGAAATTCCGGTGGTAAAAGAAGTTCTCGTTGCAACCTCTGATCTCACATCAATAGCAGAAGCCGACGTCGTTTTGAGTGGCACTAGTTCTTCTACAGGATTTTTAACTCTGGATTTGTTTAAGCAAAATGCCGTTATAGTTGATATTGCGGTCCCACCAACGATCAAAAAAGAACTTTTAAATCAGATCGCTTTAACCAGATCTGATCTTACGTATCACCTGGGTGGAATTGCACAGTTTCCTAAGGACCAGTCCCTTAACTGCATACTTTTTCCTTTAGGGAAAAATGAAAGTTATGCATGTATGGCAGAAACATTTTCAATCGGCTTCAGCGGAAAGAAAAACTTTCTTAACATCGGTGACCTAAACAAAGACATCGTTTTAGAGGTTGAAGGCATCGCTGGAGAAGCAGGTTTTATCCTTGGCAAAAATAAAACTGCTATTTCACTCTAGGTTTTTTCCATACAAAACATATTTGGCATATTCCTCAACCAATTCGGGATCCATAGGTCTTTTTGATGGAGAATCTGGGCTCTGATAACAGATGAGTCCCCTATTGGCCACCACCACGCCACAGGTCAACATTTTCGATATTTTAAGAAATACTCCTTTAACTTCTTCACCACGAGGACCCTTGGTCTTTCCCATATAAGGCATGAGGAGCGTCTTAAAATTCAATCTTAGTTTTGCGAGAAGCAAAAGTTTTCCAAGTTTTGATACTTTTTTATATTTAATTTTAGAAAGTATTTCCAGGGGATCTGGATAGTTAATGCTAAAACCTACAGGCACTCCATCAAGTTCAACAATATAAGAAAGGAGGGGATGAATTAAATATTTAAAGTCATCATAGACAAGTTTAAACTGCTCAAAAGTGATAGGCTCAAACTCAGGCATGCCGGAAAAAGACTCCATAAACAAACGATGTACAATCCTGATTTCATTATCCCAGTCAGAAACTTTGATAAATCGAACTTTAACCTGATCATAAAATGGATGGTGGCGCTCTTTAAGCTTTTTTCTTTTTTTCATGAGATTAGTGAAGGTACTAAATCTTTTCACCAGGTAAGTATCCCATGTTCCAACAACTTTATAACCCGCCACTTTAAATAAATCGTGGTAATAATCAGGGTAAATAGGTTCACCATAATAAGGAGCACCGCCGCCCTTGCATTTGATCCTGTAGCGGACAAAAAAGTTCATATCAACTGGCGTTTTAATTTCTCTCAGATTCATTGTTTTGGCATAAGCCTCGATCTTATTCGTCAGCAACAACGCAACCGAAGGTTTGTTTTCCCAATCAATAAAACCAAGATTACCTACCCTCGATCCATTTCGCCATGTCAGGATGGCTTTACCAACTACCACATTATTTTCATGAACAAGGAATCCACTCCATTGGTAATCATTGGCAAAGGCAGAACTAGGATGGAGAAATTTTTTATAGTCTTCTATCGTTTCGGGAAAGTATGTAGGCAAATTGCTTTGCATCTTTTCTTTAAACTTAATAAAAACTTCTATTTTCACATCATCCCAAGTTGTGAATTGACTTATTGACAGGCTCATAAAATCTCTACTTTTCCAGTTGACCCATCAATACGCAATCGATCTCCGGTTTTTATTTGTTGAGTGGCAGATTTTACTCCAACAAGTGTGGGGATACCAAGCTCTCTGCCAATTATAGCCGTATGACTTAGCATTGATCCTTTTTCTGAGATCAATCCCTTGCTTCTCGACATAATATAAATCCAAGCAGGATCAGTGTTTTTGGTCACAAGAATAAAACTATCCATCTCTTGGCCCAGAATCTCTGTAGGATTTTCCAGCACCAAGGCTAAAGCTTCCACAACTCCAGGAGAAACTCCTTGGCCTTTGAGATATTCACCTGAAATGGAAGGGGTATGAAACCGTGGCAGTTTCTCATCATCACTCCAGCATACAAATTCCGGATAATTCTGGTGTTTGTTTTCCCGATGCCTTGATTCAATCAATGAACAAACTTCCACTGAAGTTAATTTATTTTCGGCGAAACGTTTCCATTCATGATGATTAATGGAAAAAAAATCTCTCAGGTTATATTTATGAAACACAGGATTTTCTTTAATTAGTTGATCGGCGAGTTTTATCAGCAGAATTCGTAAAAAATGATAGAATTTTCCACGCCATAGCCGTGTTGTTTCCCTGAATTCAATGCAGTCCCTCGTAAATTTCAATACTATTGAATCAATAACATTTAATTCGATCTGAACCGGATTCTTTATATGAGGATTATCTATTGTTCTATTTTGTTTTCCCCAACGAACTAACTTCTTAAAAAGATCGGGATCATTTTTGAGGGGCAAACTTTCTAGTTTGAGTTCTTCAAACGATCTGTCTCCGTAAAGATTTAAAAATCCCTCTAAGGATTTGACTTCCTTACTCCAACCCTTTTGAGACAACTGAGAGAAAGCATGCTCGTATGGTGAGAACCCTGTAGGAGTTAGCATTTTATCAAACTCATCCATAAAGCTCTCGGGTAACTCTTGAACAAGGTGATTGAACGCTTCCAGGGGTTTAACTGAATCTAAACTGTTAGAAGTTTTAAGCAGATCTATAATTATGTCTTCTTTTAAACCTCTTTTTTTAAACCGAGAAGTTAAAAGTCCCAGGCCGACCATGATAAAAAAATCATTTATGATTGTGAGACCAAATCCCAGGGGCCTATCCATCAGTTGACACAGATACTGAATGGTCTGGTGTGACGTTTTCAAGCCTCCCATATCATGGGTTATTGAACTTGAAAGGGACTCCAGATCTTTTATAAAACGGGGATAAATCCGTTTTTTCTTTATGGCGTATGAGATTAGACGAAAAACTGAATTCACAAAATCAAAAGCAGAAAGTCGAGTTTCATGATAAGGAACTGTCGCTCCTTCCACTTTGCCTCCTATCATTTTATGCCAGTTCTCAATATTCTTCTCTCCTCCAGGTAAGCCCCGAAGAACGGCATAATAGTGCTCCAGGTGGTAATAGAGATGATCATCAACACAGGAAATTAAATGCCCACAATGGTTTCTCAATAAACTTAAACGGTCTCTACTAAAACCCAGAATATGAGCGGCTTCCATGAATACATTTTCATAGGCACGAATAACAAAGCCAGCTGTAAAGGGGCTGACTGAGCCCGGGTAGGATTCGGATAGATTGGTGTCGGCCAATACTTTAATTGGGGAAAATGATCTTGTTATGGGTCTTATCTGAAAGATGTAGAGTTTCTCATCCTTAATTCCCCACTCTATATCGGCTGGACTCTTGAAGTGTGCCTCAAGTCGGAGACTTTCTTTAACCAACTCGTCTAATTCACCTTGTTTAAGGACCTTGTTTTCTGAACCTTCGATCATCTCCCCTAAGCGGGTCAAAAGATAATGGTCAATATCAACCAAACCCGAGACAACACCTTCCCCCATTCCCCATGCTGCATCAATGGCAATGGCCGAGGTCGGAGGGACTGGGGCCCTGGTAAATAGCACGCCGCTCTTTTCAACTTGAATCTCTTGCTGAACGACCACGGCCATTTTTAGTTGGTGCTGAATATTCTTTTGAGTAATGTAGTTTTGAACACGGGGAGAATTCAAAGATGAATAAATTTTCTTTAAACATTCTTCCCAATTATGTATTTCCACCCCTAAGATCGTTTCAAATAGTCCAGCAAAGCTGGCATCCAGGTGGTCTTCACCAATCATTGAACTTCTTAAAACAATTCGCGGGTAGATCTTTAAAAATTTTTCAATTTCATTTTTAATAGCAGAATCTATTATCCCCTCGGAACGAGTACCAATAACAAAAAATGGAGCGACCTGAGCTCCCCAACCAACAAGCTTTTGAAGATGGTGACCTTTACCACCAACTTCCGCAACTGGCGCCAATTCATGGGCCTGATATATGACTTTCATAAAAAGCATGCTGCAACCAAAAACCCTAGAATTAACAGTATCTGGCTTTCAGCATTGGTCTTAAGTGGTGCCTTAAACTTCAGGTCTATAAGAAAACGGGCAGAAGGAATCATCATGATGAGCATAAAAACGAGAAAGACCGTCCTAAGAAATACCGGAGTTCCTAAATGAATAAAAATCAAACTCACCGACGTCGTATAGGCCATTTGCAATAGGATACTGACAGCTATAGCGACTCTCGGTCCCCAGATTTTTGAATAGGTTGTATAGGCCGTCTCATCCTTTGGAGATCGAATTTTTCTGGCGATTTCCCAGTTAGTAAAAATGAGAGCAACTGGAAGAACTAGGTACGCTTTACTCCAATCTAGATCACTAAAAGTTTCAATCATTCCCAGTAGTAAATAGACCACATTAAAAATAACAATCGGGTGGTGAGATAAAAAAGCAAGAGGAAGGCTCTGGCGCATTTTATTTTCTATAAAAAACCATTTGAGCATGAGGAGCGTATACCCAAGAGTTATAAGCGAAAAGATAAAAAGATTTATGCTCGTCAGACTAAGCAAGAGTATTAGGGCTACACATACAAAGGCCAATACTTTCAAGTCTGAACTGTGAACCTTGCCGGAGGGCAATGGTCGATTAGGGAAATTTCTCTTATCGTCCTCAAAATCTTTGAATTCATCCATTATTCGAATCAGTAGAGTCACGGCAGTGATGACGATCCCAGACAGTAACATTTGGTAATGGAATTTGGTTGGATTGGAAAATAGTCGAAGGTAGGAAAGCTGTATAGCAAAAGCTGTTAGGAGTGTTCCAATAAACGACGTGATTGGAAACATTTCATTTAAATAAATTGCAAGCCGCTTTAGCATAGGTTTTCCTAAAAGGGGTTTTTTCTAATTTTGAGGCCATAAAGAAGGACGTTAAAAAAAAGATGAATGCCAGTCCCAAAGACAATTGTGCCCCAAAAGATATTCCAGGGGATATTCAAGTACAATTTGTAGGCGATTAGGCACCCAATAGCGGAATCGGCCTGGTCTAAAATGATAAATAATATTTTGAATTTATCTGAGGTCATCCCTTCTTTTATGCCTAGTCGTCTTTTAAGGAAGGAATTGGGGAGCTCGGCCAGGCAATAGGCTGTCCCCAAAATGAAGGCCAAAAATAAACTGGAGCTTCCAACAAATAGTGGAGTACTTAAATCTAACAATTTCTCGATGCTCTGTGCAACGTGAATGCCCGGCCAGGTCGCCACAGGCATGATCAAAAATCCACGCCAAGTTTTGTTCGTCCCAAACCATCTATGATGAATCGGTTTCTTAAAGTAAGATAAGATATCAGTCTTTACGACAATCATATGGGAAATGCCTCCAATTACGAGGGGCAATGCCAAAAGCAAAATCCGTTGAATGTCATCTATACTAATTAAAGTGGAAGCCATAAGAAGATTATATGCTGAATGACGAAAATTCATATCTTTTCAAATTTGCCTGGAAAAGCATTCGACGAAATTCTGGTCGAAGTTTTTTTATCGGCTTTTCCGTTTCTTTAGCGGTTTTTATTGCTGTCTGGGTAGTCGCATTTTTTGATGGCCTCAACCATCAAATAGAAAAAGCCGTTGTAAGCACAAACACTGGTTATTTTCAACTTCAAGAGTTGAACTATTCAAAGTCTACAGATAGTTCGACACCTTTAGCTTTTGATTCCTATTCGAAACTTTTGACCCCACCTATAAAAAGTTATTCACCGGAACTCGTTTTGGATGGAAATATATCCACTCCTGAGGGGTCTACTGGCCTGACAGTCATTGGCATACATCCTCCCCTGCATCAAACCTTTCTACCTATTCATAAGAGGATTAAAGAGGGAAGCTTCATTGAAACTAATGATGAGGGGACGGTTCTTATTGGGCAGGAGCTAGCGAAGCTTTTTTTATTTAAAGTCGGTGACCAAATCGTTTTAAACTACCAGGACGTGAAAGGCGAGCTGAGGTCGGAGTTACTGCTCATAAAGGGTATCTACAAATTCAGCAGTAATGCTTTTGAAAAAAGATACGTCTACATCAACCAAAAAACGTGGCAAAAACTTTTCTTTAATGAAGATAAAAACTCAATCTTATTCAATCGTATTGTAATCATGGCAAACGGTCTAAAAGACGGGCCGGTAATTTCGCAGAGGATAAAAACGACTAACCTCGATTTTAAAACCTGGAAAAATCTCAATCCTGAAATGGCGGTAGTTCTTGAATTCCACGATGGAATGATCAGATTCTTTTTTCTGATTATTGGTATGACCATCACTATGACAATTCTGACTCCAGTTCAGATGCTTTGGCAGGAGCGCTTAAAAGAACTCAAAATGTTAAACATCCTGGGAGTTTCCAGTCGAAAGTTTTGGAAAATAGGTATTTTTGAGTTAATTCAAATGATCATATCTTCCGGGGTCCTCTCCAGCGTGTTCTTAATTGTCATCATTGGAATTCAGTCTTATACAGGAGTCGATTTTAGATTTCTAAACAAGGGTGTTTCAATTGAAAGGGCAGGAATTAAACTTCCAAACGTAATTTTCCCACAATTAACCGTCGAACAACTCCTCGTTACCTTTATTTTTGTAATTATTGTTCTGACCATTAGCTACCTCTGGGCAATTCATCGAACATTAAAAAAGCTTGAGGTTGCACCATGAGTGGTTTTGCTTACCTTGTAAAATTCAGTTACCGAAATCTTTTTAGAGTTCCAAGGCGCACGCTCATAATGATTTTGAGTTTAAGCCTGGGCTGTGGATTCATTATTTGGGATTTAAACTTCGCAAACTCCGGCTCTAAAGAAATGATGAAGGAATTCCTTTCGCAGTATGCAGGAAATTACCACATCACTCATCCTGACTTTTATGATGATCACAACAAGAAAGAATTTAACCTCTATAAGACTATGTCCGATGCTGAACTTGAAGAAAAAGACCTTATTCAACTTTCTACAAAAAGAGTGAATGCCCCAGTCTTCATTTCAGGAGAGAAAAAAACTCTTGGAGTGCTTCTAACAGGTCTCGATGTTGTGAAAGAAAAGAAAATCTCTACTCTTTATAAAGCAATATCAGAAGGCCGTTTTTTAGCTGAAGCCGGCGACAAAGAAATTATTTTAGGTAAAAAATTTGCGAAAAGAATAAACGTCAAAGTCGGAGAACAAGTCGCAACAGTTGGCCAGGCAATTGACGGATCAATTGCCAATGACCTCTTCACAGTCGTCGGTGTCCTTGATTTTGGTGGGGGCGATCTGGAAGAATCCCTGGCCTTTACCCAATTACAATCAGCGCAGGAATTACTGGCAATGCCATTGGAGAAATACCACCAACGGGTCAGCTTTGATATGGATTCTGAGATCCCTTTATCCCTAAAAAATCATGAAATATCTAAATGGACAGAACTTCTTCCTGAGATTGGTGTTTCAGTGAGGTTTATTGATAATTTCACGTGGATAGTAAGTATTATCATTGTAGTAGTAGTCAGTCTTGGTCTATCCAATACGCTGATGATTACTTTTTTTGAAAGAGAACAGGAATTTACAAGTCTGAACATCATAGGTGCTCAGACAAGCTGGATTACGGCCTCACTCATGGTTGAAGTCTTTGTGATGGGAACTATTGCTGTCTTCATAGGCGCCCTCCTTGGCTTCGCAGCAACGACCTATTTCAACTACTACCCAATCAATATTGAGATCTTCACTGGCGGCAAACCCATCATAATGGGGGGGATAACCATAGCCCCACTAGTCAGGATCTACTCAGTTCCACAATATTATTGGCAAGTACCTTTGATGATTTATTTTTTTCTTATACTCACCATGATTTACCCTTTAATCAGAGTGATTCGCAGGAGCAAGAATGCAGTTTGAACTTTCACATGTAGATAAAGTCTACGAAAGCTCCGAGGAGATTAAGGTCTACGGAGCAAAAAACGTAAACATTAAAATTCCAGAAGCTGAATTTATGGCATTGGTTGGTCCTTCAGGTTCGGGAAAGACCACTATTCTCAATTTAATTGCAGGCTTAATACTTCCCACGGCGGGTTCTCTAAAGCACGGGGGAGAGGATATTACTTCAATGTCTCTTGAAGAGAGGACAAAGCATCGACTTGACTATATGGGATTTGTATTTCAGGACTACCAACTTCTGCCTATTTTGACTGCTGCTGAAAATATAGAATTTCCCCTCCAACTGAAGGGGTTCAGTAAAAAAGAAATAAAAGAAAGAGTCGAATGGGCCCTTACTCAGGTTGGTTTGGAGAAGTTGGGAAATCGATTTCCGAGCCAACTCTCTGGAGGACAACAACAGCGGGTTTCAATTGCCCGCGCCATCGCAGGAAGGCCACAGCTGATTCTGGCAGATGAGCCAACAGCAAACCTGGACTCAAAAACAGCTCAAGAAATCATAGAACTCTTTTTGAAATTAAATAAAGAATTTAAATTAACGTTTATCTTTTCAACTCATGATCAGCGTTTAATAGATCAAGTTCGCACTGTCCTTTACGTTAAGGACGGTCAAATCAGTGAATCGAGGGTGCATAATGTTTAAAAAACTTTTCAGAAAAGATATTGTCTTATGTCTGGCAATCGGCTCGAACTCTAATAATGCTGAGGAATGGGCGAAATTTGCTGAAAAACAAATGCGCGGTGATAGGTCTCGTGCTGAAATCGTTATGTCTATTAAGACACCTAACTGGGAGAGAACTCTTGAGATTGAATCTGATGTAGAGGGAAAAAAACTCGCCTTAAGCACAATTAAGTCCCCTGCAAAAGAAAAGGGCATCCGAACTTTACGCATAGAAAATAATATGTGGAATTACTTTCCTAAACTTAAACGTAAAGTAGCTGTTTCATCCTCTATGCTCCTGGCCAGTTGGATGGGATCTGATTTTACGAACGATGATATTTTAAAAGCCTCATCTATGGCAGAAGATTATAGTCATAAATTTCTGGCCGACCTAAAGAAAGGTGCAACTACCTATCGAGTGATCGAAAACACTGCCAAGAGTGACGCCAAGGTTATGTGGCCTAAAATTATTACCTACGCATCCCCAGTGGATTGTCTTCCTAGGGAGTATCACTACTTTGACAAACAAAATAAGTTAAAGCGGATTTTATTTCTCGATGATATCAAAACGTTTGATGGCCACAAGGTGCCCACCAATTGGGTGATGCAACCCCAGGATGACAAAAATAAAAAGACCACCATTCATTACAAAAACTTGTCATTTAAAACGAACTTTAAATCTGACCACTTCACCCATAAGAACTTAACGGACTATTAATGAAATCATTTTTTTGCTTATTTATTCTTTTGCAAAGTCTTCAGGGCTGGTCACAATCGAAAATTGACAGCGAAGTTTCAGGTAACATGGAAGTCCAGGGCAGGCATTCCTGGAACAATGAGTTGGCAAAAGAAGATCTAGCCCAGAATTGGGACGAAGAAGATTTTTACCTCGTCTATGGTAATTTAAATGGAAAAGTTAAATTTAAAAATTCAAAATTAGAGGCCAATCTTTTTGGCAGACACAGCAGATCAGATCTTTATGAGGCTCCATACCTGGCGCCAATTATCTATACATATCCCAACAAGTTAGTGGCAAGAGATGTTTTCAAGCTCCAACACATTGAGGAAGGTGAAAACTACCGAACTGAATACATTTTGAATAAACTGTATTACGAATGGGACTATGATGAAAATCGTTTCATGGCAGGAAGAATCTATATTAATTATGGTTTGGGTGAAGTCTTCAATCCCATCAATCCATTTAATCAGCCAACTGCCTTGACCTCTATTTCTCAGGTGGCACAGGGGAATGATGGACTTAATTTCACTTTTTTTGTTAACGATAAATACACTGTAGATTTTTATTTTCTTGGTGATAAAAGCCTAGAAGGTTATGAGGGGCAAATAGATCGAACTCTTTGGGCCCATGGTGAATATCAAGTGACGAATGATTTCCAGGCAGATTTCGTTATCGGAGAAGACCAAAACCGACATAAACTTGGTGGTCAATTAGAGTACAGTTTCTCTGAAGCAATGCTCTTTATGCAGACACTTTACCAAACAGATTATACTGATGATACAGAATCACATCCTTTATGGGATGTACTGCTGGGCTATGACCAGCAATTAAGTAACACTTTTCATCTAAGAGGTGAATCAGGTTACCAAAAACAAAATCGGTACGTAACCGCAGGTTCAATTAATGATCGCTTCCTTCCAATTGAATATTTTCTGGCAATCGCCGCACAATATGACATCCACCCTCTGGTGCAATTAGGTGGAACAGTTGTTAATGATCTTAAATCTGGATTTACCTATTTCATTACCAAAAATAAAATAGATCTTGGGCACAGTACTGAATTCGAGATTTTTGCCTATATTCCTCTGGCCAAGGGTGACACGATTGAAAACCCGGCCCAGAAGTTAGTCACAACTGACGTTGGTATGGCCTTAAGGACTTTCTTCTAGAATTTCAATCAGTCCCGTTTTTCCATTTATTCTGATAAGGCTGCCATCTTTGATGAGCCTGGTGGCGCCATTAACGTTTAAAATTGCTGGTATCCCATACTCTCTGCCGATCACTGCTGCATGGGAAAGAAGACCCCCTACTTCAGTTATCACTCCACCTACCCGCGCCAGAACGGGAGTCCAACCAGGATCAGTAAATAGCGTTACGAGGATTTCATTTTTAGTTAATGCACCCGTTTTATGGATATCAAGAATGACTCGTGCCCGTCCTGTGAACTCCCCTGAACTGCAACCAATTCCTTTAAAGGCTCCTGCCTCCATAGCGCCGGTTGACTGAAGTATAGTCCCTCCAAAATCATTGGGCGACACGAACCCACGATAAGCGTTGTAGTGAGTTAGGCGCTCTTTCAAATCAGGTAACTCGAATTTATTTGAGCTTATGATTTGCGCCACTTCATTAAGATCAAGCATAAAAAGTTCTTCATCTGGGATCTGCAGGCGTTTGCCAAGTTCAAGCATACCTAACCGAAGTAGATAATAGGCCCTGGTAGAGAACGCACGCATCTCTTCTCTGATGATTAAAAAATTTCGTGATCGGCTCAGATTTTTTTTGAATCGATTTCGTGTGAAAAAATTTGCCCCACCCACTAGCCGCGCGACAGTCTTATCAAATTCAACACTGTTTTTATGGGGCGAGGGAGTAAAAGAGCGAACAAGCTCATCGACCCACTCTTTATTTTCTCCCCACCTTGGAACAGTAATATCAAGTTCGGCGGGACCATGATGGTAGTGAATTGAAAGAAATATATCTCTTTGCTTTAAGTACGCATCAGAACCAATGCCAAAGAGTTCCGCTTTTTGCGCGAGCACGGACAAATCTTCCTGGACATTTAAATGAGAAACGGCTGCCAGACTTCCCATTAATTCAAGTTCATCCCCGGCTTGATAGGTCTTGATTTTTTTTAATGCCGTTTTAAATTCTGTTTGAAAATTTGAATTATTATAAATGGTACGAAAGTAATTCTGTTCTGTCACAATCTGGAGTTGAATCACGCCTAGTAGCCAGTCATGGAATGCCTCACGACTCATGCTAGGAATACTTTTTAATCTCTCTTTAAATAGCTCGTCCCTAAATTCAAACAAATCTTTAAAATGCTCGACCATTTTTTCACAATCGCTGAATTCTCTATGAAGTCCAATGACCACAGGGATAGCATTTAGCAGAGTAGAAGCTGAGAGCTTCGTTTTGTGTGGGCCTTGAGCACCATAATCTTTTTGAATACCTAGATCACGGTCAAAATCCTCTTCATTAAATCCTGGAATGCGCTTCAAACCTTCTTTAACTGCGCCAGCGTTCCAATAGACTCGTCCATAATAGTTATAAATCCATGTTATATCTGCTGATGATTTAATAAGATTTATTTTTTTAAAATATTCCCCCATCGAGACCTGCATCGCATTTCGGTAAGCTGAATACATAAATCGAGTACAAACCCTGGCAGAGATACCACCATCTTTCAGATCCGCATTAGTCATCTCTGGGACATCAGTTCGATAGGAAAATGTTGTAATAGGCCTGGATTGAAGAATATGCAATTGATTATTTTTATCAATCGCCCATTCTATATCCTGTGGAGTTCCAAAAAAAGCCTGAATTTTTTTAGACTCTTGAATGAGTTGTGATAAAAGATGTGGTTCAATCTTTGTTTTCTCTGTATTGATGAACTCTGATTCAATGGCGTTTTTCTGAATATTAAAAGAACAAGATGAAGGCGTCACATGACCAGAAACAAGTCTTTCGCCCACACCCTGGCAATATTCAAGGTAAAACTCTTCTTCAAATCCATTGATTGGATTTAGTGTAAAAAGCACACCAGCCATTAATGGATCAATCATTTTCTGAACTAAAACGCTCATGGATAAAGACTCAGGAGAAGCGCTTATGCCTTTAGTTTCCAGATAGTCCTTCACTCGGGATGATTTTTTTGATTCAAAACATAGCTCTATTGTTTTCTGAAGTTCCGAAAGATCTTTTACAAATAAAAATGTTTCATACAGACCAGCAAAACTTGCGTTGGGCAAATCCTCCATTGAGCAACTAGAACGAACAGCAACGGGAAAGCCTCCAATCTCATTGACTGCTTCTACCAGACTACTGGCAGGCCCGTGCAGAATAAACCCGGCCGGAACCTGAAAACCATTCAATTTAAGCACATGAAGATTGCGGGCCTTGCCACCCAAAGACGCGAGCTGTTCAGCCGTTAGAGACGCGTGACCTAAAAAATGATTTTTCATTCCTACTTAACGGACATTTGGAGGGGCGGAATAAATAATATTCTCAAATTAATTTCTGACTAAAAGAGACAATTAATCCCGATACTTTTATTTCTATTTCTTTCTTCACTTGATACTATCAACCCATGTCAAAACGACTCATATTCATACCCGCTTTCCGCTGCGAAAATCAGATAGGAAGAGTGATTACTAAAATCAAAGCTTCCGCCATAGAAGCCGACACACTAATAATTGATAATTTGAGTCCCGACCATACACTCGAAAATGCCATCGAGGCGGCCAAGAAACAAGACTTGAAAAATGTGACCATTTTGAGAAACAAGTCCAATTATAGTCTGGGTGGTTCGCATAAAATAGCCTTTCAATACGCCATTAAAAATGAATACACTCACGTCATCGTTTTGCACGGTGATGATCAAGCCGACATTGCAGACCTAATTCCTTTTCTAGAAAGAGGAGATGATAATAAATACGATTGTCTTCTGGGATCAAGATTTCATGCCCTCTCGACTTTAAAAGGTTATTCTTACTTCCGAATTTTTGGAAATAAAGTGTTAAACTTATTCTGCTCCGTGGTATGCGGAGATTCTATTTCAGACATGGGATCTGGACTTAATGTCTATCAAACTAAATTCTTAAAAGATGAAAGATACTTGAATTTCCCTAACGATTTAACCTTTAATGTTTTCCTGCTTTTTCACGCCTACTTAAATCATGCTAAAGTAGCCTTCTTCCCGATCACATGGAGAGAAGAGGATCAATTGAGTAATGCGAAACTGTTTAAACAAACAACCATTATCGTAAAACGTGTTTTAAAATCATTACAGGATCCATTAAGTCTTTATAACGGTACTTTAATGAATTACGACTCAGAGGTTATTTATAAAAAATAAAATCATGAGTCGCTACTTTAATGAACTAATTGATCATGGAGAATTCCTTGAAAAGCGATCAGTGCATAAAGAGAAATTAAGGCTTGAGTTTCTTTTTTTAAACTCTCCACCAGCTGAAATAAAGTCTTACTTTCCAGCCGTTCATTCATATGAGGAATTAGGCGAGTACAGTCGATATTTTATTAAAAAGATCAGCGTCCAGGATGCGAGCTTCACTTTACTCAATCCTACCAACCCTGATGGGCAGGTCAGCGTTTTATTAGAAAACCTGGATCACTATCTGACTCAAGTACCAAAACAAAAATGTAACCATAATGACTTCCTTCAGTCAGTTGAACGAGAAATTTTAAATAAGAACTTAGATCGAATTGAGATGATCGAAAGCATCTCCATCAAAAACACATTTGACGACTATTGCAGTTTTTTTGGTTATAAAGATATCCGCCAATACATCACGACTTTAAATGTGTCTATTTTAGATGCTTTAAATCAAGAGAAGCAGAATCATCTCTTTTTCTCACACGGTGATTTATGTTTTTCCAATATGCTTTTGGACGACAATCACTTATTTCTGATTGATCCAAAAGGATCCCTGAATCCCAACCATAATTTTCGGCCGGTACATTATGAGCTTGCCAAGATCTCCCAGTCTTTAATGGGTAACTATGATTTAATTACTCATGGCCTATTTACGGTTGATCCCGACCATAATGTCACAGTAAAAAAAACATTGGATTTACAAAACAGTAGAAACAAATTCACCGCACTGATTAAAAGTCTGAATACGAGTCTTCGCAGCGTGAGATTAGTCGAAGCCTCTCTCCTTGCCTCACTCCTTCCCTTCCACCAGGACTCTGATGAAAGGATGAAAGCCTTCTTACTAACCTCCCTTAATTTATTCCGGGAAATAAAATGAGACCCGTCTCTTTTGTTATTTGTGCCGCTGGAAGTGGAGCGCGCTTTCGTGAAAATGGTCTTGATATTTCAAAACCCCTGATCAAGCTTAACAACAAATCAATGTTGGAAAGATCAATTGAAGCCCTGGAACTTCAACCCTCCGATCAATTGATCGTTATATGTCAGAGAAAGGATCAGTTACCTTCTCATTTTCGCGACAACCCCAGAATTGAATGGCATGAATTAGATCACCCGACCGGCGGGCAACTTGAAACGTACCTCAAAGCGGCCAATATCGTGGTCCATGAAGACATTGTTATATTTAATTGTGATACCTTCTTTACCTGCCCAGGTCTCAGGCTATTAATTGATTCAGGTAAATATCAAGGAATTATACCCTGCTCTATTCAACCAGGAACAAGTTGGTCGTTCTGTAAAATTGATGATGATGATAATGTCACCGAGGTAGCTGAAAAAAAGAGAATTTCCGATTGGGCTTCCGTTGGATATTATTATTTTCATGGCAAAGAAAGACTTCAAAGGCTGGCACAGGAAGAATGCCTTAAGTTTAAGACCTCTGAGTCTTATGTGGCCCCTTTATATAATGAATTTCTTTTGGCAGGATTTAAAATTAAACTCGCAAGGGTTGAACAGTTTTTACCTTTTGGGACTATTGACCAGGTAGAAAAATATTGGGGAATTTCTTTTGCAGAACTCATCCGACAGAATACTTAAAATCGTATTCGCCCTATGGTTTTCCTTCGCCGCCGGACTGGGAATCTGGAACCTTCCATGGAATCCTCCTGTCGTCCTTGATTTAAAAGATCAGATCGGTCTTGAGATCGTGTTAAAAGTCCAGAAGAGCAACGATGATATCGTTATTCATAATCTGATTCCAACTGCGGAAAAATCCACTTACAGATTCCTAGCGAGCAAGGTCTTATCTATTGAATCCAAGAATCCATCTGACCAGCCGATTCTTCTCGAAAAAGTTCAATCAAATGAACCCATAAAACAAAAAAATGTGTTCGAAGCAACCCTGATTTTCTCAGCTTTTTTATTCTTACGTCGCTTTAGGAAACTTGTCCCTATTGAGCATGATCTTTTATGGGGGGTATCCCGGTTTTTTGGGATTTGATTCTTTTGAAGCATTAAGGGCCATTGCCGCCGTGACTCCTTCCATTTTCCTTGGTGACTTTTATTTTTCTCTTAACATGATTTTTTTTCAGATCTGGCCGGAAGTCTCGGCGCTTTCTATCATTAATTTCCTTACCATCTTTTTTTGTCTGACAAGTTTTTCTAACATTGCGATCAGAATGGGGACATTAAAATACTACATTTTGGGTCTTCTAATCTTCTTCGCTTATCCGGTCAATATTCTGCTTTCTCTTTATTCAGTGAGAGATATCTCTGCCAGTTGGTTAATGGCTTACGTCTTAATTAAGTTTTATGATCTGTGCCTATCTGAAAACACTTCTTTAAAGGCGAACTTAAATTTTGGTATCGCCTTTGGGGCTTGCTGCTTTTTACGAAAAGAAGCAGCGTGGGTGATGCTTCCTTTATTATCACTTTTGATTTTATTCAGGTTTAGATTTTTACTTAGAAGTTTCGCCATTACTTCAATTTTAACAATCATGTTTATTTGGCTCATCCAATTGAACAACACAAATCAACGTCACCATGACAACTATGAAGTGACTCTTTTAATTAATCCCTTGAGCTATATTCTAAAAGAGAAATATTCTGGGGGACTCCCTTCAGAAATCGATCAAAAATTGGGTCCTTATTTTAAAAACGAATACCTCATCAATCACCAAACAGATTTTGAAATCACTCCTTTTCATAGAGGTGGAGTTAATAACGGAGTCTCTCATGATGATTATTTAAAATTTAGGAAGGCATCATTTGAAATTATTTTGCAAAACTGGAACCTCTTCTTAGTAAACCGCCTTAAAATCGCCGGCTATCACTTTGGATACCCCATGGACTTTGCTTACATTGCCTCAGATCTCTATCTGGACTCGCTGCATCGAAAATGGCAATCCCCAGACAGTAAAACTTTCTTTTCCAGTGTGGAGCAGCAAATCTCGGCGAGCCGCTACCATCGCCCTGATTCGGCCCGCAAATTCCTCAACAAATTAATGCGCCTCAAGAGTCAGTACTCCCACATCTTTTCAAATTACCTGATTCCTATCTTATCAATTTTAATAGCTTTATTTTATTACCCTCGCTCGTTCCTCTTTAACTCAGTTTGCTTTGTTTTACTTTGCCGCATTATACTCGTGATAATGACCGCGCCGGCCGGTCTGTTTAAATACCAGTACCCTTTATGGATATTTGCCCCTTTTTCTCTCTTGATACTTGTGGCCGAGAAGAGACGGAAATTGACAAATGCGCCCATCCCGTTTAAAACCCTATGATCAAATTAACTCACCTAGGGCTTAAAGCAGGAATCAAGTTCCTCCCCGCCAGGTGGTATTCTCGAAGGAGTCTTCATGTACACGGTTGTGGAAATCAAAGGTCACCAGTATAAACTGAAAGCTGGCGATCTTATTGATGTTGAAAAAATAGATGCTGAAGAAGGAGCCACTGTATCTTTCGATCAGGTTCTTTTCGTTGGTGGAACAAAAACTATCGTTGGTGCTCCAGTTATTGCTGGCGCTAAAGTTACTGCTACTGTTGTAAGACAGGGTCGTACTCGCAAGATTTTGGTTCTTAAGCGTAAGCCAGGTGCTTACCGTCGTAAGAATGGTCACCGTCAGTGTTACACTGGTCTTTTGATCACTGAAATCAGCGATGGTCAGGGCGGAGTAAGTAAGGCTGAAGCAAAAAAAGCTAAGAAGTAATTAATAAGAATTCAATTTTAGGAGATACGATATATGGCACATAAGAAATCGGGTGGTAGTACATCTAACGGACGTGACTCTAACCCAAAAATGCGCGGTGTAAAAAAATTCGGTGGTGAAGCTGTTGAAACAGGTATGATCATCGTTCGTCAGAAAGGAACTAAGTTCCACCCTGGCGTTAACGTTAAAATGGGTCGTGATTTCACGATTTATTCAATGGTTCCTGGAACTGTGAAATTTGGTTTCTATAACAAAACCAAGAAAATCATTTCAGTTATTCCTGCTTAATTGCTCTTTAAAGATTTTTAAGATACTGAGGGAGCTTAAACGGCTCCCTCTTTTTTTTTCCGTCGCGAGACGGTCAGGTTTTTATGAAATTCATCGATGAAGTAGACATAGAAGTTATCTCAGGCGAAGGCGGCAAAGGCTTCGTGGGTTATCGCCGCGAAAAATATGTGCCTTTAGGTGGTCCCGACGGTGGTGACGGTGGAGAGGGCGGAAACGTCTATTTCCAAGGTGACGAAGGTCTCAATACTCTCCTACATTTTAGAGGACTCAAGACATTTGTCGCTGAAGCTGGCGGCAATGGTGGTGGATCTAACATGCAGGGAGCTTGTGGGGTAGATTTGTTTCTTAAGGTCCCAGTGGGAACAATGTTGATTGATAGAGAGACTGGAAATCTCATTACCGACATCACTGAACATGGACAGCTCTATAAAGCTTGTGAAGGCGGACGAGGGGGCAAAGGAAACGCTCACTTCAAAACCTCAGTCAAACAAACTCCAAATTTTGCACAAAACGGCGAAGAAGGAAAAAAACTCCTGATTCACCTCGAGCTCAAGCTGCTAGCTGATATTGCTCTTATTGGACTTCCTAATGCTGGGAAATCGACACTTATTAGTGCCATCAGTTCAGCACGTCCTAAGATTGCTGATTACCCTTTTACAACACTTGAACCAAACCTAGGTGTGGTGGAATTAGGCGATAAAACAATCGTCGTAACAGATATCCCCGGGTTGATTGAAGGCGCTGCTGAAGGCAAAGGCCTCGGAGTTAAGTTTTTAAAGCATATTGAAAGAACCTCGGCCCTTGTTCACCTGGTTGATTGTTCTATGTTTTTAGACGAATTTGAAGCCATTGAAGCCTATTCAACGATTAGAGATGAGCTTGAAAAGTTTAACCCTGAACTATTGAATAAAAAAGAAATCGTCTGTTTAACTAAGATTGATGCCATGACTGAGGAAGAAATTGAGAAATTTCGATCGTCTATGGAGCTTCAATTGGACAGAAAGGTGCTTCCTATCTCAGGAATCTCTGGGCGAAATATTGAATTACTAAAGCAACTTATGCTAAGAACCAAAGAAATTATCCAAGAAGAACTTAAAAAAGAGAAATAAGCATGGCGATTAACGAATACGTACAAAACGAAGTTAAAAAAGTTATATCAAACACGGGATTTGAATTCCCTTTGAACCATGCCATGGCTTCTGCCTGGATCGTGGCCAACTATAAAGGTGACAACCTTAAGATATTTGACCTTCGTAATTCCAGTGCACTATGTGACTACGCTATTATTGCCACGGCTCAGAATACGACTCAGGCCCGTGCCATGGTCGATGAAATTTCTGCGAACCTAAAAGAAAACGGTGCCTCAATTGTAAGTTATGAAGGTTATGAATCAGCTAACTGGATCCTTCTGGATACTGGGGACATCATTATTCATATATTCAATGGTCCGGCCCGTGACGTTTATGATCTGGATATGGTTCTTATGAAAAACGCTCAGGTTAAAATTCCGGATGAATTCTATTTCGGTAAAGCGACTTCAGTTGCGACTGAGAAAGCGGATCTTAAAGGTTACTTCTAAGCCATGGCCCGCCAGATTCATTTGATCGTGGTGGGCAAACTTAAAGACTCTCATCTTGAAGCTATTGAAAAAGACTACCTCAAGCGCATTACCAACCCCGAACTCATCATTCACGAATTAAAAGCATCGGCTGAAAATAAAGAGGCCGAAGGCGAAGCGATTGTTAAAAAGGTCAAAGACCTGGGCGGCGGTCACATGGTGGCCCTCTCAGAATGGGGCAAACGTTACAACTCAGTGGCTTTTGCTGAGTGGAGTCAGGGCCATCTGGAAAAATCTAATAAACTCATCTTCATTATTGCAGGCGCTGAAGGTTTTGCGAGCGAAGTTCTCAGTCTTTGCCAAGAGCGTCTCTCCCTTTCCGAGCTGACTTTCCCTCATAAGTTGGCCAGAATACTACTGGTAGAACAACTATACCGGGCCCAAACAATACGCACCGGTCACCCTTACCATAACTAGGGAAAAAGCATGCATTCGATACAAGGATTAAGTCCACGGGTTTTACTCGTTATCCTCGATGGCTTTGGTATGAGTCCTAATGAGCACAAGAACGCCATCAAAGCGGCCCAGAAACCAAACATCGATAATCTTTTTTCTCACTACCCTCTGACCACTATTCAACCTGGTGGCGAAGCTGTTGGTCTTCCTAAAGGTGTGGCGGGAAATTCTGAAGTGGGGCATATCAATTTAGGTGCAGGCCGTCCGGTTCGTCAGGATCTAGTGCGAATCAATGAAGCGATCGAGAATAAAACATTTAAAGATATGCCAAAGATGAAAGAGCTGATTGAAAAAGCTCAGGCAGGGACAAAGCGCATTCATCTCATGGGCCTACTTTCTGATGGCGGCGTTCACTCTCACATCAATCACTTGAAAGAAATCTTGAAAATCCTTGGCCAGTACCCTGATTTAAGAATTTATCTCCACGCTTTTATGGATGGACGGGATACCGCTAAAGACAAGGGTGTTCAGTACATTAAGGATATTCTTCAGTGCCCCGGTTTTATTTTTGCAAGCATGCAAGGTCGCTCGATTGGTATGGATCGTGATCGCCGTTGGGAAAAAATTGAACGCGCCTATAAGATGATGACTGGGACAGGTGAAAAAACTCACCTTAAACCTGAAGCTTATGTGTTAGATGAATACAAAAAGGGAAATTTTGATGAATTCATTACTCCCGCACTTTTTGTAGAAGATGGGGCCATTAAAAACGGCGACGCCATTTTCTTTTTCAATTACCGTCCCGATCGCGCTCGTCAAATAACTTTGGCGATGAATGATAAAACGTTTAATGAATTCCCTGTTCCAGTTAAGCCTGGATATTACCTTTGTATGTCGCCTTACGTGCAGGACGAATGCCCTGAACTTCCTATCCTTTTCGATAAAGAAAAAGTAAAAGGCACTCTTTCTGAATACCTCTCTTCTCTAGGAAAAAAACAATTTAAAATTGCCGAGACAGAAAAATACGCCCACGTGACATACTTTTTCAACGGTGGAGAGGAGAAGCCTTTCGCCGGTGAAGAGCGCTGCCTTGTTCAATCTCCAAGAGAAGTGGCTACTTATGATCAAAAACCAGAAATGAGTGCCTTTGAAGTCGCTGATAAATTGGTGGCTGCATTAGGTGACAAATCTTTTTCCTTTTACCTCGTTAATTTTGCCAACGCTGATATGGTTGGCCACACTGGAAACTTCAATGCTGCAGTGAAAGCAGTTGAAGCCCTGGATATCTGTGTAGGAAAATTACAGGCCAAGTGTGAAGCCGAAAACATCACCATGATAATCACTGCCGATCACGGAAATGCCGACCAGATGGCCTATGATGACGAGGGAGTACACACTTCCCACTCGGATTCAGAAGTCCCCTTCTGTGTTGTCCATCCAAAACTAAAAAATGTCGACATCATGCCAAACAATGAAAACAAAGTTGTAGCACTTAAAGATGTTGCTCCAACAGTGCTCAAGATATTAAACTTACCTAAACCGAAAGATTTTACAGGACAGCCGATTTTTGTCTAAGGAACGACTCATGAGTTTTACCCACATTGGATTATTATGCTCAGGTGGAGATGCACCGGGAATGAACTGTGCCATAAGGGCCGTGGTGAGAACTGCTATCTATAATGGGATAAAAGTCACCGGTATAAAGCGCGGATACGCTGGACTTCTTCGCGGGGAATTCATGCCTATGAATCTCTCAAGCGTCGGTAATATCATTCAGCGTGGAGGAACGATTCTTCAGACGTCTCGCTGTGCTGAATGGCAAAAAAAAGAATTTAGAGCAAAGGCCATAGATATACTTAAGCACCAAGGGATCGAAGCCCTTATTGTGATTGGTGGGGACGGCTCCTTTAATGGGGCGAAAGCACTTTGGGATGAACATCAGTTCCCCGTCGTCGGGATTCCCGGAACCATTGATAACGACATTTCAGGCACTGAATATACTATTGGTTTTGATACGGCCGTTCAAACAGGCATTGAAGCCGTGGATAGAATTCGTGATACTGCCCATTCACACGCTAGAACATTTCTGGTTGAAGTGATGGGGAGAAATTCTTCATCCATCGCACTTAAAGTGGGTGTGTGTACAGGGGCAGAGAATATTCTTCTGCCGCATGATAAAGTCAGTCACCAAAAACTCGCTGATGATATTCAACGAGGCATGGCCCGTGGAAAAGATTCTTCAATCATCATCGTCGCCGAAGGTCCAACTGCTGGTCGCAGCTATGACATTCAGCATGTGCTCAAAGATATGTTCCATTTAGATGCGCACGTAGCGATTCTTGGCCACATCCAGCGTGGCGGCTCTCCTACTTCCAATGACCGCTTTATCGCCTCACAAATGGGCAATATGGCGGTTCAGACCTTGATTGATGGGGAATTCCCAACAGTGACAGTAGTACGAGCCGGTAAAGTTTTAATGGCCCCTTTAAGTGATTGCATCACCAAGGCTGACCACAACTTTATCGAGTATCAAAAGCTTGCTGAGACGCTTTCTATTTAGCGCCTAAAGCAATTTTAATCGCCTTGATGTCTGACTCATTAACTTCTTTAAGAACAGCCGCGCGAAGATATTTGTTCAGCAGGGTCTGATACTTTTGTCCTGTGCGCTCAGCTTCCTCATTGAGGGCTTCATAGATGTCATAATCAATGAACGTATTAATACGAACCTTTATATCCCTATCGGGAGCCTCGAGGGCCTTATCAATTTCTCGAGATAATTCTTCATCCGAAATGCGCTTTCCAGGCTTTTTTGAACTTTTCTTCATGTTTCCTCACCAGTCTTTTGATCTTAAAAAGATCATGTTCAGGAAAGCCATCATTACTGGCAAACTCGAGCGTATCGAGCCAGATTTTTGCACGACGATGATGTTGTTGAATATGAATGTGTTTTCGGCTTTCTTCATTTGAGTAGAAATAAAATCGAAATCCATAAAGAATCATCACAGTCGGCACAAGCACTCTCCCGCATTATACACATATTATACACATTGTCAATTATGCCATGACCGCAGTTGGGTTGTTGCTCATGAATGAAAGCTCTGCAATAGAACCAAACAGATCTTTCCCATCGATGACTCCATTGGGAGTCTCAACATCGCTGGAGGCAATCAGGTGCAGATCATGCTCTTCACATAATTCCACCACGGACGCATTAATCGGTTCCACCACTTCGCCACTGGGAGTGAGAGAGCCAATCGCCAGACAATTATCAAGTTTTGAAATGGGAAGAAGACCGGCCAGATACCAATAGTGAAGTAAGAGTGGGTATTCTAACCACTTCACTGAAGATCCCTCCAAGTCGCCCAAGTCATCTGTGATTTCGACATTTAAAACGAAGCGTTTCAGAGGGATTTGAAGTTGCCGTGAACGAGTCACAAAAACAATTTTTTCTTTAATTGCTTTACCGTACTTACCAAGACCATTGATCTCAAGCCCGGGCACACTCTTGGTGGCATAACCAAAAAGAGTAACAAGAGACGGACCTTTTTTTGTAAAATAACAAGATTGCAGCTGAGTTTCCATTGGTGACCTCCATGGGAGGTAGTTACACAAATGGTGCCAGTTAACTTTTTAATAAGTAGTGATTATAAAAGAGACTACGACACTAGGCTTAATATTTTCTACTGCCTAGTAACTGAAAGAAGTGCCAAATATAAGGGATATTACTTCATTTTGAGCGACCAGAATTTCTCGGTTCCAAGAAATTCCGCCGAAGCCTCTGGAGTTTTTTCCTCGCCTAGAGAACCCCATACTCACCGATCCAGCATCTTTGCCCTGATCACCATCTTCATCTTGGGAGGCAGGAAAAAAAGTCATACCAGTGTAATACTTCCAACTCTCGAGCATAGATAATTCTAAACCTAGGCCATAGTGAAAAAATCTTTCTACCTTAACATCACTCACCACATAGGACGGAACGTATCCTATATCAAATGCAAGACGTGCGCTTTCCAGTCTTTTTTCAATTCCAATTGCAAAGACGGGAACACTCTCCGACGGCTCTTTTTCATTTGTCTTCTTTTCGGTTCGTTCATCGGTGACCTCGTTGTAATCCACTTGCTTAGATGTATTCGTTTGATCAAACTTAATCAGATTAAATTTTGAGCTCAATCCAAATGACCACTCTTCAAGTTTGTAGGACATTCCTATGGATGAACCCGCCGTCCATTCTTTATTAAATGATTCAACAGATCCAAAAAATTCATCCCCTCCAACGACTCCGGAATAACTGGCAAATGATTCGTTATAAAAACGGGCCACATAAACACTCGATCCAATCGCAAAGTTGCTCGTTATCTTTTTTCCGATTCCGTAATTTAAACTAATTTTCTCTTGCTCGGCCCTGGCTTGAGTGGAAAATCCGTTCAAATTATTGGCCGAGTATTGAAGTTTTGATTTTTCAATGTTTAGCCCGTAACCATGTCCCCAGTTACCAAAGCCTTCAGTCGTGACGGCATAAATAGGAACAATCTCCGGAGCAATATTAAAATCTTCGTTAGAGCTGCTTCTAATCCGATACATGTTGTAAGTATTGGTCGTGAGAAATCTTTTCTCTTCCGATAACCACGCTAAAAGGGAGGCATTACCTGTCACAGAACCATCTGAGCCTAATCGGGCCTGTCCGACACCACTCATTAGGACTTCCTCTCCACGATTGGATAAGTTTTCCATAAGTGTATTCGCCAAGCTCAGCAGGGGTGATAGCAATATAAAACAAAAAACAATCTTTTTAATCATTTCAAAGTTCTTTCAGAGGCAAGGATTCAAAGTAGCAATTAAGCTCCTTAATTCCTTTTTCATTTTTAGTGATCGACGAGTGAACAATATCCAGGCGCTTGGCGAGTTTCATTTTCATTTGTTCGCAACTGGCCCTGGCAGAAGACTCACACAGTCTTCTGTCTTTGAGTTTTACGCACTGATATTTAAATAAGACTTTTTTTCCGCTATGACAGACGACTTCTTTAGTGTCTCGATCAACATACGCTCTTAAGTAGTAAGGATCCGCAGCCGTTTCTTTATCGCAAAACTGGCCCACATCGACTTTCTTTCCCATACAGTCGAGTTCAGTACCAGAGACTATTTCTATCAAGGGACTTTCGTGAGTGACCATCCTCTGGCAAACGGTTTTGAAGGGAAATCGAAGTTTATCAGTAGTTGATACATCGTCTTGGATGACATGAGAAAAAACGAACAGAGGGAACAAGAAAATTGCGAAGACCATATACCTCTATTGTAGGAGAGGTACTGATCTTCGCAAGGATTATTTAACTATTATGGCCACATACCACGAAGTCTCATGGCACCCTGTATGCGGTCAAGCGAAGCGATAAAAGCTGCTTGCTTCATGTTGACCTTGTACTTTTGAGAACACTCCCAAACCTTATCAAAAGCAAGTTTCATGATATCGTGAAGCTTCTTATTAACAGTTTCAAGATCCCAGAAGAACATCTGAAGACCTTGTACCCACTCAAAGTAAGACACGATCACACCACCGGCATTACATAGAATATCTGGGATAATGAGTCCACCACGAGCAGAGATGATATCAACAGCTTCATGCGTAAGTGGTCCGTTAGCACCTTCTGCAATCATTTTAGCTTTTACTCTATGAGCATTATCTTTTGTTACAACACCATCAATCGCTGCTGGAATTAAGACATCCACGTCCAATTCAAGGAGTTGTTCGTTTGTGATGAGCTCAGCTCCTGGCATATCTTTTAGATATTTTCGACTTCTTACCCATTCAACACAGGCAGGAATATCAAGACCTTTTGGATTATAGATCGCTCCAGAAACGTCAGAGATGGCCACAATTTTTGCTCCCTGAGCATCAAGATCTTGAGCAGCAGGCATGCCCACTTTTCCAAAACCGTGGATGGCCACAGTTGTAGAAGTTCCCACTTTCTTGCCTAATTTTTCGTAAGCAAAATTAATACAGAATACAACACCTTTACCGGTTGATTCTGCACGTCCTAGAGATCCACCAATTGCGATTGGCTTTCCTGTTACCACACCTGGAACTGCATAACCGCCAAGCTGTGAATAAGTATCCATCATCCATGCCATCGTCTGGCCATCAGTACCGATATCTGGAGCAGGAATATCTTTATCAGGACCGATCATCATCGAAATCTCAGTCGTGTATCGACGAGTAAGCGCTTGAAGTTCTGCGCGAGATAAATCGTTTGGATCAACTTTAATCCCACCCTTAGCTCCACCAAGTGGTAGACCAACTAGCGCACACTTAAATGTCATTAGCATGGCAAGAGCAGCTGTTTCAGAAAGACTCACATGAGGGTGAAAACGAACGCCCCCTTTACCTGGGCCTAAAGTCATATTGTGCTGAACGCGGTAACCTTCAAACACTTTAACTGTACCGTCATCAAGACGAACAGGGACTGAAACTTGTAGTGCGCGTTTTGGATATTTCAAACGTTCAAGAACGTTTGGATCCATATTCATTGTTGCTCCAGCTGATTCAAGCTGTGAGAACGCATCTTGGAAAAATGGACTCTCGAAGAGACTCATGACAACTCCAATGTAGGGTGAAAATAAAGTGGCCCCAGTCTACTCTTGGAGGTATTTTCCGGCCATAAAAATGAACAATTTTAGAATGATTTTGCGTAGAGCAGCATTAACGTATTATCATTTACTTCGGTCAATGGATCCTTACTTGCGGTGTATCGCGCATAAACATTTTGAATGATTCGCTGATCAACCGAGGTAAAGTATTTTCCAGTATGAGCATAGTAGTTGAACATAGCGCGAAGGCCAATTGAATCATAAGTTTGTTGAACGTTCACTTCTGTCTGTCCGTTAACGCCAACCCAAGCTCTGGCCACTGCAAAAGAAGTTTTAAGTCCTACAATAACCAAACCTTGATCTACGCGAGGTTGGAAAATAAATTTAGTATCTTTCCACAAACTCACTTCTTTGGCCTGGAGAGACTTTGGAAGTACCGAACCGCTAGTTGCAGTTTTATTTGTTTTAGCAAAGCGTGCCTCTAACTCATCAATTGTATCAACTTCATTTGAAGCTCTGTAGTCCTGGTACCAGTTTTTTGGAGCGTCCTTAAGCGGCTGCTCGCCCTTACGTCTCATATAACGAAGGTATTTATCTTTGAAATACTCCCACTTCTCTTCCGGACTTGGGATGAAATAAGGCGAACCTGTTAATGTAGTTTTTAAACCATACTGCTGAGCAAATACTTCATTGTCGTTCCATACTTTGATTTGGTTACGTACTTGAACAACATCTCTACTTTCATCTTCAGCAACATGTTTTTGATAGAAAGAGACTTCATTAATTTCCGGCTTCACAATCACGTCATCGTCAGGAATATAACTAGCAGGAAGACGCGTAACTGGCTTAGCGTGAGGGGCAGTTTGACCAAGGCACACACCGGTAACCATAAGACCTAAAATCAGGCCTAGGTGTCTAAATCCTAGTAAGTTTGAGAACTTTGACCAAATTTTGTACATTTCCTGCTACCCCTCGAAACATATATCTGCCTGTAATTACATGATTCTATTGGCAAAAATAGGCTTCTCTTAGTCTTATTAGAGCAAGGGCTATGCCAATTCTGTAACGTTTACACACACCCTCTCCAGGTTGGGCCTTCCTATGCTACAAGGCGTCAACTTACATCCCCCGGGAGGAGAAAAAATGAAAAAACTTTTAGTACTTGGACTTTTAAGTTTATCTGCTCAGGCGTTCAGTCAAACTTGCGAAGTAGATATGGTTGATCGTTATAACCGTGTTGTTCGTACTTTCAGAGCTTACGGCAACGACGATTCGTGCATTGAAGGGATGAAACAATGTCGCAAATCCATTCGTCTGGATTATTCAAGTAATCCTCATTATCCAAATGGCAGCCTGGATTGCGTACGTGCGGGAGGATATAACCCAACTCCGAATCCAAATCCGTACCCGAATCCGAATCCAAATCCATACCCGAATCCAAATCCTAATCCTTACCCAACTTACGGCGTAACGGTTAGTGGTATTGTTGAAGATAATGCGTTCACGTTCACAGCTCGCGACGCTTCAGAGCTTTATGTGAATTGTTTAACTGATATCCGCAGAGTTATCTACGGTTCATCAGATGAACTTTTCTTCTCTGCGAACAACAATCGCTTCGTTAATGCTCAGACTTCTGGTTGGTATAACGATACTCAAATTTGTTCAATCATTGAGCAAGAAGCACGCAGATCAGTCATGACTAACTACACAGCTCCTATGAGAATTGTTGGTAGTCTTGAGCGCGCTCCATTCCAAATGGAAGCTTTTGATCGTGCAACACTTCTTAACAACTGTATTGCAGCTTTTACTGCAACTAGACAGGGTTCAACAGATGAGCTTACTTTCTCTCTGAACGGTGCTCCATTTCAGAGAATTACAACTTCTGGATGGTGGAATACTCCCGCCAGAGCTTGTAAGGCGATGATTCAGAATATTGATGCAATAATTCGATAAGACGATTTCTCACAAAGGGCCCTCAAGGGCCCTTTTTTTTTTAGGTTCCCTTAATGTGCCATTGACTCTCGCACGTGTTAATTCTCCTCCCCCTTGTCTTGAAACGGAGGATACATGTTCAAAGTTTTCATTCTCTTGGTAACATTTTGGTCCATTTACTTAAAGGCTCACGCGTATTCTGAAGATCATCGCCGTGAACTCAAGACTGGTGAGTTGGTGATTCATGGAACAACCATTCATGAAGTTTTGGAAATAAACCAGAATACTTATTTAATCAGAAATTTACTTCATTCAAATTCTATTGCAGCGGTAGAGCGAAGCGAATTGTCAGTCATGGATGGCTGTTTAGATAAAATGTGCGTGCATGAAGTGGCCTTTGATGTTGGTTATCTCAGATACGTAACCATTGAGGGAATTACATATGACGGTGAGTATATTGTTGAGGCTTCTAAGGATTGGGCCGGCTATTATCGGCCTATAAAAAATAACCTTGCCGCGACCTCCGGGTGTCTTCCGAACTGTCTAAGAAAATTATGCGTAGGAGAAAAGGTTAAGGACTTCACTGGTGACGTGATGACCATCATAGGGCTTCACTCTTCAGGAGAGCTGGTATTAAAATCTAATGATGGTTGGGGTACTTATCGAAGTTTTGTTGACGAAGATTCTGTGAGACTCATCGACGAATGAAATAAAAAAGCCCTCTTGCGAGGGCTTTTTTTTAGTGAATCCGTTCACCTACTAATTCCTTCATCATTTCCTTGGCGCGAGCCTGAAGTTTGGGATCCTTCATTTGTGTCTTAATGACCTTCATGAGTTTCTCAACCGAATCTTCTTTTTTCTTTTTAGGTTTCTCAATCTTAAGTTGAGAAATTATCCTTTTCAACTGCAATCTTTTATTTATTTCGCCATTAAGGATACGAGTCTTAATCTCGTCCTTAAATTCGTTGCGAGGAAGCTCATCCCATTCAAGGAGTACATACTTCTCAGTGTTGAACTTTTTAGCGGCTTCCTTGATGTCTTTGGGAAGTTTAGCAATCATCAAACAACGGTGAACTTCAGATTTTGAAATTCCCAGGGCTGCTGTGATTTTTCGCTCAGATGTTCCAGTAAGCTTCTGATATCCATAAATCGAATCAGCCTGATCAATATAATGAAGATCCTCTCTGGCCTGGTTCTCAGAGAACTGAATCGCCATGAGCTCTTCTTTAGATTTATTCTCAAGAATGAAGCATGGAGCTTCTTGCATTTCAATGAGAGTCATTGCGCGGAATCGGCGCTCTCCACAAATGAGAACGAACTTATGACCTTCGCGGTGTAGAACCAATGGCTGAATAAGTCCGTTGATCTTGATGTTTTCGCCCAATTCACGAAGTGATTCATCATTAAACTTAGTTCTTACCTGATCTCTTACTTCAATATCCTTTAGGCGGATATTGGCAAGCTGAGCTCCCTTGAGAAGCTTTAAATCATTTGCACGTAGAATCTTTTCGTCAATCCCTGAAGTAATGTCGGTGACCTTGCGCTCACGCTTTGAAACGCGTGCGGAAAATTCCTTGGCCATGCCCTCTCCTTACAATTTATATGTTTAAATTTTTAATTATTAATTCAATCCTAAAGAATCCCAAAGAGCCTTATAGTCATTTTTGCCCTTAGAATTACTGCCAAACATGAAAACCGGCTTTTTCATTGCAACCGATTCCTGCATGTCCACCAAATTTCTAATCGTTGGAGTGACATTGAACGACTGTGACAACTCTTCTAGACGAGTTCGCTCTATTTTTCTTCTTGGGTTTACCATAGAAGGAATGATGTTGAACTCTAGAGAAGGATTTTCAGTTTCTTTGATGATTTCGAAAGTATCCATCAATTCTTCAAGTCCATCGATTGAATAATCCTGAGCTTGAGTAGGGATCAAAATCAAATTCGAGGCAACTAATGACATGATCAATTCGTCACCAAGCATTGGTGGAGTATCAATCACAACATAATCAAATTGATCTTCAACTTCTTTGAGGCGCATTTTTAAAAGGCGCTCTTTGCGTCCGGCAGATCTTCTGACTTCATTTTCAGAAAGAATCAGAAGCTTAGCAAGATTGGCCATATGCCGACTTGAAGCAATCAGTTTTATATTCTTATAGAAATCAAAATCACCGACTGCATCTACTACGATTTCATCTACCTTAACGTCTCCAATTAACCATTCAGGGATAAGAGTTCTTTGGATATTCACTCCAAGTGTAGAACTCAAATTTGCCTGTGAATCAAGGTCAATTGCGAGCACTCTGTGCCCTTGGTTGGCCAAATGACAAACAAGTTGAAAGCATTGCATGGTTTTACCCACGCCACCTTTGTTATTACCGATTGTGATAATTTTCATAACCCGATCTCCTAAAAAGAGTGGTTCGTTAATGGTCCTATTAATAAAAGTTTAGGGAACTGGTCACACTTCGTCAAAGGGCCAAGTGATTAAAAATAAAAAGATTTATGCTGCGCGGCCCAAAAAGAGTTGTTTGGCCCGACGCGCATCAATAAAATTGCCCCTTCCTTGCCCCTTTTTGTTTAGAAGAGTAATGTAAGGACCAAATTCAAGAGGCTTTTATGATCGATATTTATGGCGATGGAAAAAACAAAGATCACCTTCCCCAAATTCCAGAATCTGAACTTAGTGATGAAGAAGTTTTAGAGGAACTGACAAAAATCAAAAAACGATTGGGCGATAGAGTCGTAGTACTTGGTCACCACTATCAACAAGATGATGTCATCGCATTTGCTGACATCACGGGTGATTCCTTGGAACTCGCACGAAAAGCAGCTGAAATCAAAACAGCTGAGTACATCATGTTCTGTGGTGTGCACTTCATGGCAGAGACGGCAGACATGCTTGCCACTGCCAATCAGAAAGTTATTTTGCCGGACATGCGAGCGGGTTGCTCTATGGCAGACATGGCCAATCGCCGCGAAATTGATGTCGCCTGGAAATATCTTACCGAATGCACTCAAGAGAAGATCGTACCTATCACTTATATCAATTGTACTGCAGCTCTTAAAAGTTTTGTCGGTGAAAATAATGGCTCCATCTGTACCTCCTCTAATGCCGAAAAAGTTATTACATGGGGGCTTGGGCAGGGAGAAAAACTCCTCTTCTTTCCGGATCAACATCTAGGAAGAAATACTTGTTATAAATTAGGGATAAAACTCGAGGATATGGTGGTGTATGATCCCCGCAAACGTTTCGGTGGTTTAACTCCTGAGCAAATCCAAAAAGCCAAAGTCATCTTGTGGTACGGCTTTTGTTCCGTTCATCAGGGATTCACTGAAGAGCACATCAAAATGTGGCGGGCCAAAGATCCTGAACGAATCTTGATTGTTCACCCTGAGTGCAGCTTTGAAGTAGTTCAGGGTGCGGATTTGGCCGGATCGACTTCCTTTATCGTCAATCAAATCAAAGCTGCTCCTAAAGGCACTAAGTTCGCCATTGGCACTGAAATTAATCTTGTGAATCGACTCGCGGCCCAGTACCCAGATCTTGATATCACTTCACTCTCGCCCTATCAGTGCCTCTGTACAACCATGTACCGCATTCGTCCCCGCTGGTTGTTAGAAAGCTTCCGCGCCATTGATAGAGGTCAGCCTATAAATGTTGTGAAAGTGGATGAAGTGACAAAAAAGTTTGCCCTCAAAGCACTTGATCAGATGCTCAAAATCTCTTAGGAATAAAATATGATATATGCAGATTATAACGGTTCAGCTCCCCTTCTCCCGGTCGTGAGAGAATATCTCAAAAAAAGAATGGATTCTGAGATCTATGCCAACCCAAATGCCATTCATTCTTTAGGTCAGAAAGTTTCCCACGGCATTGAAAAGTGCCGCGAAGTTATTTCTCAAATAGTTGGTTGCTACCCAGATCAACTCTATTTTAATTCAGGATCATCTGAAGGGGTCTCCCACATCATCTTTTCAATTCTGGAATACGCCCCAAAGACTAAAAACGTTGTTATCACTAGTCCGCTTGAACACGTGGTAATCCCAAAGGCACTGAGTTTTTATCAGGACCGGAGAAACTATAAAATTGAGAAAGTAGAAATTGATTCTCAAGGCGTGATTCAAATAGAGAGCCTTGAAAAGCTCCTCAAATTACATTCAGCCTCCCTGGCACTCGTTACAATTATGGCCGTCAACAATGAAACAGGTGTCATCCAGCCTTATGCGAAGATGGCTGAACTCTGTCAGAAATATGGAGTCGATTTCTTTTGTGATACCACTCAACTCATAGGCAAAGGTGAATTTAATTTTAATGATTCTGGAATTGATTACGCCATTTGTTCAGGCCACAAAGTGGGTGCCTTAACAGGAACGGGTTTTTTAATTGCAAAAGAGCCAACTAAACTTAAGCCCCATATCTTTGGAAGTTCTCAGGAAAAAGGTCTGAGGGGCGGAACACAAAATTACATTGGAATTGAAACACTGGCTGTTGCACTATCTGACTTTAATGAGAATAAAAATCGACTTAAGGAGCTGGGTCAGGCGAGAGAGAAATTTGAAGCTGAAATGAAACAAGCTTTCCCGGAAGTAGTCATCGTTGGGGAAAACGTTTCACGCCTCGCAGGTACGACACTCATCAGTTATCCAGGGATCCACGGACAAGCAGTTCAAATTGAACTTGAGTCTCACGATATCTTTGTAACCACTTCAGCAGCTTGCTCAGACAATCAACCTGAAACTTCAGCTGTCCTTAAGGCCATGGGCGTTCATGATGATGTGGGAAGAGGGGTGATTCGAATTTCTCTCAGTTATACTCAAAGTGAGAAAGATTACCTTAAGCTTGAATTGGCATTAAAAGCGGCCTATTCCAAACTTAAAAAGATCAAATCTTTCTAAGAAAGGTTTTCTTATAATAAAAATCCAGAATGGAAAAATAGAGAGAACTAGGTATGAAGGTTCTCATGAGATAACTCAGAACTCCATCCTGTCCAAAAACCTTTCTCATCGGCAACCTTTTCAGCTTGGATAACTTGAGAACTCCTCTCGAGACTTCATCCGGCTCCTGAGGCTTTTTCTTAGAAAACATCTCGTGAACCATTTGATAGTTTTTCATTTGAAGGGCATAAATTGAAGAGGGATCAGATAAACTCCAGCTCAGGTTTTTACCAAAATTAGTGCGGTACCCCCCAGGCTCAATTAAACAAACCTGCACTCCGTGGGGAGCTAGTTCTCCTCGTAAAGATTCGGTGAGTCCCTCGACAGCAAATTTACTGGCACAATATAGACTAGTGAGTGGAAATCCCATAAAACCGAAGACTGAGGAAAAGTTAAAAATTTTACCCTTTGCAATTCTAAGCATTGGCAAAAAGGCTCTGGTCACAGCGACAGTTCCAAAGAAATTAACTTCCATCTGATAGCGAATTTCTTCTTCTTTGATGTCCTCCAGCGCACCGAATAGACCAAAGCCCGCATTATTGATAACAATATCCAGCTGGCCCAATTTCTCCAGGACCAAAGTGGCAGCGCTTTGAATTTCATCGGGTTTAGTTACATCCAAGTCTATTTCAAGAAAATGTCTGGAGTACTTTACTCTTTCGATTTCAAATAATTCTTTCCGCGAGTTTAAATTCCTGCCTGTTGCAATGACAAAGTCCCCATTAGCTAAGAAGGCATCAACCAAAAGCTTTCCAAAACCTGAAGTTGCTCCCGTAATTAAAACTTTCCTCATCGATTGCTCACTTTGTAAGAATTTTACCTATCCTACCAAACGTCCGAGTTTTTTACACGGAATTATATTTTTAAGATAGTAGCGGTCACGAAGTGGACTTATAATAATTGGATATGAAACCCATCTTTTTAATACTGCTAGTCGCTTTCTCGTCATGTTCTTTTAAAAAAAGCCAATTAGAGAACCAAACCAAAAGTGGTCATACTGAACTCTACTCTGAACCAGATTCTCCGAAAAACAGTAATTCCAAGGATTTCAAAAGAGTTATTATTGCAGCGACAAACGATATCCATGGTCATTATGAATCCAGTGAATTTTCCTTCAAGGATAATCATCAAAAAGAAAAGCAGTCCATTCGTTTAGGCGGAGTCGACTTTATCAGCAGCTATTTTAAAATTCTTCGTCAGCAGTATGGTCAGATTTTACTACTTGATTCAGGTGATATTTTTTCTAGCAAAACGAAGGAAATTAATTTTATCTCTGATTTTTACTCCACCTTGGGCTACGACGCTATCACTGTTGGTCTCAATGATTTTAACTTGAAACTTCCTTCTAAATATCATTCTAGTTCGGATTTCTTTAAAAGCTTTGCGGTTAAATCAAAGGTCCCTCTCATACTCAGCAACCTCTATGATCTTAAAACATCCCGGGTTGTTGAATGGCCAGGGACTTTACCCTACCTGATTCGTGAAGTGAACGGAGTTAAAGTGGGCATCCTGGGTCTCATTCCGGACGACATTATTGAATTTACTCCCCTAGATAATCGAGTCGGATTTTATTTTGAAGGAATGCTCAGGTCCACTCTTAGGCATTCGCGTCTACTAAGATCCTTAGGGGCCGAGATCATCGTCGTACTCACTCACCAGGGCTTAAAATGTGGAGAGGAAATAGCACAAGATTTAAAACTTCCTCTTTCTAAAGTGAATTTTGAACCTGAAAGAAAAGGTATTTGTGATCTCTCCGGCCAAATGGGTGAATATCTCAACAGACTCCCACCAGGGCTGGTGGATGTTGTTATTGGCGGCCGCACTCACCAAAAAAACGCCAACATTATAAATACCAATCTCGTATTAAGTGGATTTGAGGATGGTAAGAGTTTTTCTTATGCAGAGCTTTTTGTAGACATAAACACGAGAAAACTTCGTCGGGATAAAACGATTGTTCACCAGCCAGTTTCGTTTTGTCAGGAATTTTTCAAAGAGACAAATGACTGTTACACAGAAGATTCCTCTGTTGATCACAAGGCAAGAATGCCGGCATTTTTCCTTGGTGAAAAAGTTGAGCCTGATGCCTCGGTTCAGCAAAAGTTTCACTCTTTCCTCAAAGGCAATTCAAATCAAACATTCACTGTCCCCAAAAACATACAATCGATTATTGATTTCTACAGTGGGGATATTTCTTATACTAATTCGGGGTCAGGAAATACCAAGTTAGTTCTCATTTCATTAAAAGGATCTGAGGTCCTAGAAATCCTGGAAGATGAGTATAATCAGGGTCAGGCAGCTAACTGGAAGCCCTCACCCTTTAAACTGAATGAAAGAGGCCTTGAAATAAGCATCCAAGGCTCACCAATTGAAGTTGGAAAAGACTATAAAATATTGACTGATATCGACGTCGCCCAGAGACATCCTAGTCTCAGAAAAATGATACAGAGATCTGGGAATATTACTTTGAATAATGCTTCATGGAGCGAGCCGGAGATGATGAAGGACGGTGTATCAACTTCGATGTCCGCTTCACAGGCAGTAAGGTAAATCCCCCTGACAATGTAGGGTAAATCCCTTCGCGCAGTAAGCAAAACCGGAATTATTCACACAAATATTTTCTGTTATAGTACCCTGATACTTCATGCCTCTGCGGCAAGCAATCTGATTTTTCTTTCCACATTCAAGCGAGCCGCAATACTTAGGACCCTGAGAACATCCGTTGGGAGTTTCGTACCACCCTTCTGAACATTGGCCACAAACGGAGGGAGACTTCTCTTGGCAATTTTCGCCAATATCATGACAAAGTTGTTTATCAGCTAAGGCAACACCTCTTATTGGTCTTACTTTTAACTCACCTTTATAGGGTGTTAAATATATTATTTTAGGTGAGCGGTATTCAGCCGAGGACATCAAACCTTTGGGCGTAGGATTTTCAAATACATTAAATAAAGGAACATCCCATTTCTCAATCTGGTACTTCGCATTGGTTAAACTAAGACTTAAGGAATTATGATTAATAGAGTATTGAAGCGCCTTAACTCCTTCCCACTCCTGATCCCCCGGTTGATAGAGATGAGTTTCACATTTGTTCTCTGCCACCATGGTTTTAATTTTTAGTTTTCCAGTTTCCTCACCTGGAACCAAATAATAAACGCAATCTTTAAGCGTTTTTAAATTTGAATCATGGTAAAGAACAGCAAACAAGGTTTGCCAGGAGTTTTTCGGTTTGATGATAATTTCATTATCTTTGTAAAATTCGTGTTTCTCCACAACTTTGATCGCGTTAGACCATTTCCATGTTGGGTCTGCGTAAACCAGATTAGCAAAAATCAAGCACAGATAAAGAATCATAATGAGACCTCTTCGTAGCATCTAAAAGCTACAGGCAAACTTGGATCAAGCTTGCCATCCCACTTACCTCGAATCCCCAATTCATGCACGCCCGCCTCTGGTGGATGAAATTTTGATGAGAGTTTAAGGTTCTTATTTGGTTCGATAAAATTGATTAGGGCTTCCGGATAAAATCCCAGAGCATAATTAATTCCCATCCATGTAACTGAGTCAGTTGAGAAATATTTCTCCTGGCATCCTTTGACTTGAGCGAGCTGACAATCCAGAGGTGTGAGTTGATAGTCAGAATTTATCCGCGCCATACCTAAAAAACTTTTACCAATGTCCCTTTGCCAAGGAGTTTGAGGTCGCTGAACTCTATCCGCTAAGGGATTTTTAAGGTCAGAAGGGGTCATGGTGGCGGCATCAAAAAGTTTCGCCTCTAAAACTCTTTTACCCCAAAACGAACAATACTTTTTTTGATCTTGAGAATTCAAAAGAGAAGGCAAGGCCCACTTTGATTTATCAGTAACAATTTTATTAGGGAGACCCGTTAAAATTCGCCATTCATTCGCTTGTTGATTTGAGACATAGAATTTATCGATAAAAATCTTACGATCAAAGTTATCCCAGATAAAATCTTTATTTTTTTTACTGTCATTTTTTCCATAACCATAGATACGCTCAGGCAAATACACATCCCGACAAGTGTCAGTTAAAACCACCGGCCATGTCATATCTGGGACTTCATCCATGCTAAGCTCGATGAGAGCTCCATAATGAAAATTCAGGCCCTGGTATGGACCTCTGAGGATTTCGTAATAACGGGGTGCAGGTGAATAGGCCTCAATGGGTTGGAAGCTGGCCTTAGCGCGAATATGGAAAGTTTGACCAAACATCTCTATTTTTAAAGCCGGATCTTTTTTGACTCCTCCGGACCAATAACATTGCCAAAAATGAGGCTGACACTGGTAGTAACTGCGGCCAACATTTTGTTTAAAAAGTATGTCAGAATCACATTTTAGACCATGATTGCCTATGAAGCGGTCTCCTTCTTCCCAAAGTTTTTGAATTTGTGGCTGAGCGGCTTGGATCACCTGAGCAAAAAGCTTTTCAGAGGTTATAGGGCGCTGAGATTGTCGACGAGTTTCCGGTCTAGGCCGAAAGAAAAGCAAAATTATGCCTATAACAGTAAGAAAACCCAAGATCACGATGATCTTTGGTATAATGGAAGAATCCCTATTCACAGGATCAGGTTATATGAAATGGATGGAAGAAGTAAATAAAGAAGAAGGTCGTTACGTTAATCTCTTAGCGTTTGATGACTACATGAACCTCTTTGAGAAGCACCCTCAAAAAGAGTTACGACCAACAAATATCTACCTACGAGATATGTTCGACTATTTCGGAAAAAATCCGAATGGAAGCTTTAAGCTTTTCACCAGAGAGCATTCAGATGCTCCTCCGGTCCACGGTCAAATCAAAACCCAAAATAGAATTTATCAATTTCTTCAAAACTTTATGGAAGAAGGATTTAACAATAAGTTCATTCTTCTCATCGGCCCAAATGGCTCATCAAAATCTAGTCTAATTAAAAAGATCATGCTCTCGACCGAAGATTACGCAGCATCTGATGAGGGGTCACTCTTTTCATTTAACTGGATTTTTCCGATTGATCAGTTTGTAAAAGGATCACTCGGACTAGGTGGAGGAACTTCAGATAAAAATCTCAATTCTTACGCATTCCTTGAAGATAAAGATATCAGCGCCATCATCACGTCAGAGCTGAAAGATCATCCGCTTCTACTGATACCGATTAAAACACGCCAAAAGCTAATAGAAGATGCCTTTAAAAAAGATCAAAACCGCTTAGAGGAAGTTAAAAAGAGCTATCTCTATAACGGTGACCTTTCTCAGAGGAATAGACTCATTTTTGATGCACTCTTGAAAAACTATAAGGGTGATTACCGTGAGGTATTTAAACACATCAGAGTTGAGAGACTTTTTATCAACCGACGTTATTCAATAGGTGCAACTACCATTGAGCCTCAGCTCCATGTCGACGCAAATTTGCAGCAAATCACCATGGACAGAAGGCTTGCCTCGCTTCCGCCCAGCCTTCAATCGCTCAACCTGTTTTCAATTACAGGAGAAGTCGTTCTGGCCAATAGAGGAATTCTTGAATTCTCCGACCTTCTAAAGAGACCACTCGATACATTTAAATATCTCTTAATGACGATGGAATCAAAAACCATCAACCTCCATGGAATTTTAACAGAACTAGATATTTTCTTCATTGGATCATCCAACGAAATCCATTTTGCTGCCTTCAAGCAACACCCGGATTTTAACTCATTTAAGGGTCGGTTTAATTTCCTCAAAGTCCCCTACCTCATGAGTCACAAAGAGGAAGAGAAGATTTACCACGATCAAATAAACAAATTAAAAGAACAAGCTTCCTTTGAACCACATTCCCTGTCGGCCCTCTGTTTATGGTCTGTCATGACAAGGATGCGTGCTCCAATTGGCAAAAACTACAAAGACGAAAAGCTTGGCAAAATTGCAGAAGCCTTATCACCGCTCGAAAAGTGTCTGCTTTATTCTGATAAAGAGACACCTGATTCCTTTGATTCTGAATCCAGACAGCTGCTTAAAATGAGCATTGATGAGATTCAAAACGAATACGACAACGACTCCATGTATGAAGGTAAATTTGGTATTTCTCCCCGTGAAGTAAAACAATTCATTTATGATCTGGCTTACTCTCACAAGAGTGTAACTTTTATTGAAGTTGTCGAGTACCTCAGAAACCTGAATGAGAAAAAAGCCGAATTTGATTTCCTCAATATTTCGCCTCAGGGTGAATATCATCACCCATCGAAGGCCCTAGACATGATTGAAGCCTATTGCCTCAATCTGTTAGATACAGAAGTCAGAGAATCTTTGGGATTAGTTGATGATCGCTCTTATGAAGATTATGTTTCAAAATACATAATGAGCATTAATGCTGTTATAAAGGGCGAGAAAACCAAGAATACAGTAACCGGAAAGTTTGAAACGCCGGATTCATATTTTATCAATGAATTTGAGTCCAACGTTCATATGTCTGAGGCTCCGGAAAAATTCCGCTCTAACCTCATAGCCCGCCTTGGTGCTTATGCTTTGGACAATCGTGGAAAACCTATCGTTTACAGTGAGGTCTTTGAAGACCTAGTCCACTTACTTCAAGAGTCTTATCGAAAGGAACAGAAGAAGGTGATCGATAAAATTGGTAAGAATCTCGTGCTTTACCTTGCTGAAAAGCATGAGGGCACTCGAAATGGTCTGGAAATAACAGTTAAAGACCAAATTACAGGAATTATTGATACTCTTCAGAAAAAGTACCATTATTCTGAGAACGGGGCGATTTCATCACTTCAACATCTGTTAAAAATGCGCTATGACACTCAGAGATGAGTGAAATAGAAAAATCCTTTACCACTGAAAAATATGTCGTAAGTTATCCTGTTCTCAATGAGCATGATAATTTACGACTTGATCAGTTTGTCATGACTCAGATGCCGACCCTTTCAAGGCAGTTTCTAAAGAAGAAAATTGAAAAGGGTGAAGTCGTTATTAGCGGAAGAACCCCTCCACATAAATCCAGTGTAAAAGTCCATTTTGGTGAACGAGTAACTGTTACAACTCACAATGATGGCATGATCGAAGATGAATACTGGCATGGCGAGGTTGTTCCTCGTGATCAAGAGCCAAGCATCATTTTTGAAGACGCGGGCCTGTTGGTGATTAATAAACCTCCTTTTATGATTACTCACCCAGCGGGCAAAAACCTTTTTTACTGCGCCACTGTTTTTTATGAAACCATTTATAAGCACACCATGCATTCGATTCATCGCCTTGACCGAGAAACTTCTGGAATTTTGATGCTCGGAAAAAATCCCAAGGTCTCACAAAAAGTGAGTCTTCTCTTTGAAGAAGATAAGGTTAAGAAATGCTACTTTCTGGTTGCTCACAAAAATCCAAACGCCAAAGCCTTTCCATTCACTGCTAAGGAGCGACTTGGAAGAGATGAAAACGCTATTCCTCGCGGCTTAATCAGCTCCTATGATGAATTGTCAGAGGAGGGGAAGGATGCTGAAACTCATTTTGAACTGGTACTGGAAAAAGATAATTATGTCCTGGCCCTGGCCTTTCCTTTGAGTGGCCGCCAGCACCAAATTCGTGTCCACGCTGCCTGTAATGGCTATCCCTTACTGGGAGACAAACTCTACAATGGTGACTCTAGCATTTTTATGCGCTTCAAAGATTTTACTGCAACCCAAGACGACCACGCCAAGATGCAGATACCTCGGCAGGCGCTTCACGCAGTGGCGCTAAAATTATCCTACCCCGCAGACGATCTTATGCACTTCATTGCCCCTCTTCCTCTGGATTTGACCCAATGGATAGAAACAACTCTTCATTTAGGCGTGTCAGATGTTGAAAACCTCATTCGTGAGAAACTTAAGCTATTTTGAGATTATATAGTTAACAATTATATTGTATAAATTGACCTGCCTCTACACCCTCAGGAGACGGTCATGTTCAAGTTCTTAATTCTCTTACTTTTTATTTCATGCAACAAGACGACCGTGCATCCCGTGAAGGGTGAAGTCATAGAAGCAGTATACGGTTTGGGCATTATCAAATCCGAATATACCTATGACGCGAAAGCAGCGATTCTCTCATCAGTAAAAGAATTTTATGTTGTTGAAGGTCAGGACGTGAAGAAAGGTCAGAAACTTTTTTTAACTGATCAAGGCTCAGTCTATGGGGCTCCCTTCTCTGGAAAGATCACCGATATTCCCGTGGTTATTAGTGAGAACCTATTTCCCCAAACTATTATTTTAAGTCTCGTTGACCTTAATCATTTGTATCTCGAAGTTTCCTTGGAGCAGCAAGGGGCAATGAAATTATCCAAAGGAATGAAGGCTGAAATCAGTTTTGAATTTTTTAGAAATAAAAAACTGATTGGAACAATTTCTACCATTTATCCAAAAAACGATCAATTCATCGCCAAAGTATTGATAGAGGAGTGGCCCAAGGGTGTTTTACCTGGAATGTCTGCAGATGTTGCTTTTGAAGTGGCGAGGAAAAAAGATGTCACACTCTTACCCGTCAAAGCCATTGCTAATGGTCATATCGTAGTTGTGAGAAACAAGAAAAAAGAAAAAGTGATGGTTCAGCTAGGTTTAGTTGATCAGGAAAAAGCTGAGATTTTATCTCCCGCCCTATCTCTTGAAGATGAAATAGTTTTACCATGATGTTTTTAAGCCTCCGCCATTTATTGGCGAGAAAAAAACAAAGCATTCTTATCCTCTTGGGTATCACCATCGGTACCGCGGCTTATGTTGCAATTTCCGGCATGATGCTTGGCTTTCAGTCTTACATGTTAGAGCAACTCGTTAACAACGAAGCCCATATTAGAATTTCTTCACGAGAAGACATTTTAACAGCTGAGGAAATGAGCGCTTATCCATCTTCCAAGCATGTCTTCTGGCTCATTCCTCCTTCAGGACGAAAGGACTCTTCAAGAATTGAATATCCACTTGGATGGTTTAATAAATTAGACCGAGACCCGGACGTTGCTGCCTACTCTCCCCAGGTTGTTTCACAAGTCATTTTCGCTCAGGCCAAGGTGACTAAAGCCGGACGAATTATTGGCTCTCAATATGAGCGCCAGATAAAAGTTACCAATATTCAAAACTACATGAAGCAAGGTTCATTTAAAGATATGGGAAATTCTGGCAACAGAATCATCATTGGCACCAAACTCATGGAGCAACTTGGAACAAGGCTATCCGAGACAATCCTGATTTCCACAGGCAGCGAGGCCCCTCAAGCCTTCAAGATTGTGGGAGCGTTTGAAACGGGGATTAGACCGATCGATGAAGGCACCGCCTTTATGTCCTTGGTGGATGCTCAGAAATTGCGGGGAACCCCAAGTGAAATTACTGATATTGCCGTTAAATTATACAATCCGGATCTAGCGCAAATTAAAGCCGATGATTGGAAGATTACAGCGCGCGATAAAGTGCTGGCATGGCAAGAGTCATCCGCTTCAATACTATCAGTTTTCAAGACTCAGGATATTGTCCGAAACTCAATGACCATCGCAATTATCGTTGTTGCAGGTTTTGGGATCTATAACATCTTGAGTATTCTCGTGAATCAAAAGAAAAGAGACATCGCCATTTTGAGATCCATGGGTTTTACACCAAATGATATTGTGAAACTTTTTTTTAACCAAGGCCTCGTTCTAGGGCTGATTGGTGGGGTAATTGGATTATTTGCCGGCAATCTGATCTGTCACATTATGGCGCAGATTGAAGTTGTTCCTGGCAGGATGAGTGGCCCAGGAAATACCATGATTATCTCCTTTGACTCAATTATCTATGTTAAAGCATTTGGGATTGCCATGCTTTCCTCAGTATTCTCCTCTATTATTCCGGCGAGGGAAGCAGGAAAAATGGAACCGATGGAAATTATCAGATCAGGTGGTCAATAATGATCCAAACAATAAACTTGGTAAAAACTTTTCCCAATTCAAAAAATCCTGTTCTCAAAAGTATCAATCTCAAAATCGAGAACGGGGAGTTTGTTTCATTAGTCGGAAGATCTGGTTCTGGTAAGAGTACCCTCCTCTACATTATCTCCACTCTTGATCGAGCGACTTCGGGTGATGTTTTTTATGATAAACACAACGTCACCGAAATCCCCAAAGAAGAGATTTATACTTTAAGAAATAAAAATATCGGTTTTGTTTTTCAGTTTCACTACTTAATTCAAGAGCTCTCAGCAGCTGAAAATGTGCTTCTCCCTGCAAGGAAGGCCCGCGAATTAGAAAAAAGAAGACCCCTCGCCATGCAACTTCTCAAAGAAGTCGGCCTTGAGGGATTAGAGAATAGATATCCTTCAGAACTCTCTGGGGGTGAGCAGCAGCGAGTGGCCATCGCCAGAGCGCTCATCATGGAGCCAACTTATATTTTCGCTGATGAGCCTACCGGAAACCTTGATTCCATCAATGGCCTTATGATTATTGAATTATTTGAAAAAATAAATAAAGAGAAGGGCACAACGATTATTTATGTGACCCACGACAAAGAATTTGCCGCCAAGGCCAGAAGACAAATCACCTTAGTTGACGGAACTCTAAGCTAGAACTTACGGATAAAATTGAGAACACCTTTGGGGCCCGCATTATCGATTCCCTCAAGGATGATTCGAGGCTTATGGGTCAAAAGATGCAAACAATGATGGATGTTACTTACGCCCACTGAATTATAGAAAGATTCAAACATGCTCTGATCGTTTGCAGCGTCCCCAAAAAACCAGCAATCTTCTTCTTTTACTTCAGGTCGAAATTTCTTCATAAATTGAACAACTCCAAGATATTTTGAAATTTCACCGGCCCAAAAGTTGATGTGAACATTGGATTTTGAATAATTGATATTTTCTTTATACATGAAGTCTTCAACTTCTTTGATCCACTCAGCATTCATCAAATGAAACTCAATCGCTCGATCCGTCAGACGACCATAACTATCGGCAGACATAGGAAGACCTGGAAAATGGTTTTTTAGTTTTGTTGTAAAGTTGGCCAGTCGGTCAATCTCGGCCTGAGAAATTAAAGGCTCCTGAACGATTTCCCCGTTATCGTCGACGTACAATATCACCCCGCCGCCCTCCATAATGCAGACACTCAGGGGAAAATGGGTCAGGAAGAAATGTCCCCAGGAAAGAGAGCGACCAGAAACGATGACTAACTCATGCTTTTCTTTTTTGATCTGATCCAAAATATCAAAGAAGTCACGAGTCAGCTCGCGGCCTTCTTTCGTCAGAGTTCCGTCAAAATCAGAAAAAAAAATCATATTATTTCCAAATCCACGATAGAAGAACTCCAACGTAATCCGAAGATGCACCCAAATCTTTATTCGTTTCTACTGAGACGAGAAGCTTATCCCCACCTGCAGCGGGCAATGGCATACTCGCACCTAGAGTAAGAGACGCATAATAATCAAACTTGTCATTTGAGCTATCAATTTTGATCCCCGTTGGGACGGCAAGGTAAGGAAAAAATTCATTTCCATTTACGCTAAAACCTTTTCTCATCGTTGGGGCAGCACCGATTAAATTCATTTTATCGTTCTCAAATTTTTGGTGCTGATAATAAGGCTTCATTGAAAGGCGCGGCTGACTTACGTCTTCATGGAGAATTTCAAAGTCCATACCTGTGCCCAGAAATAAGCCACGAGAATCCTGGCCACCGCTAGCAGCGAGATCTAAAAGCTGACCCCGATTAACTTCTTGGGTGTACCGAAGCCCCATTCCCACTTCGTGCCTCTGACTCATATAACCGGTCATTTCGGCCGACAACACCCTCGCCTCATCATTGAGTGGGTGGGTGGAGATTCCCACTACCGAGGCGTGGGAGTTAAAGCTTAAGCAGAGAAGGCCAAGTAGAATGTATTTCATGACTTTAATTATCAGTGTCATTCAAAAAAAGTGCAATTACTTAGAAATAAACAGTAAAAAGGGCGCTGCGTCAGACTTGACTTTGGTATGGTGTGTCCTATAAATTGGTTTTTCTTTGTGGTGGATGTAGTTCAGTTGGTAGAGCGCTAGATTGTGATTCTGGTTGTCGCGGGTTCGAGTCCCGTCATCCACCCCATTTTAAATTCAGTTTCGATCTTCGAAAGAAGTGAAAGATACTAAAGCCCAGTTTAACCCACTGGGCTTTTTTTATTTTAGACAATTACTAAGTATGTATAAGTTACTTCAAGATGGAACTTGTTTTTGAGTAATCAGAGTTTTTCAACTAGATTGTTACCAGTAGATGAAACATAAACATTACCTATACAGTCAACAGCAACGCCTCGACTAAGAGAAAGTCCAGTAAAGCCAAGAACGCTCTCTACTCCATTGCTAGTAAGTTTTTTTACGGAAAGCCCAGTAAAGCCAAGAACGCTCTCTACTCCATTGCTAGTAAGTTTTTTTACTCGATCATTGTTAAATTCTGAAACATAAACCGATCCAGAACTATCAACTGCTACTCCAATAGGTCCGGAAAGCCCAGTAAAGCCAAGAACACTCTCTACTCCATTGCTAGTAAGTTTTTTTACTCGATTATTGTTATAATCTGTAACATAAACCGATCCAGAACTATCAACGGCAACCTCCGAAGCTCCGTTGAGCCCAGTAAAGCCAAGAACGCTCTCTACTCCATTGCTAGTAAGTTTTTTTACTCGATTATTGGAATAATCTACAACATAATTGCTAGTAAGTTTTTTTACTCGATTATTGGAATAATCTACAACATAAACCGATCCCGAACTGTCAACGGCAACTCCATAGGGCAAATTGAGCCCAGTAAAGCCGAGAGTCGTCTGAACTTCTCCATTGGACGGAATTGAACATGAGGAAGTCAGAAGCGGTGCCACGCCTCCGTTTTCCCCACATGAAATAGCGATAAAAAGCAAAAAGACAAAAAGAATATTTTGTTTCATTTGATTCACCTTAAAATTTAAAGCCATAAACTAATCCCATTCCACTCAATGTCGTTTTTGCATCATCTGACAAAGTTGTCTCGTCTCCGTCACTAATAGCTGTTTTATATTCGACTTTAGAGTACTCAACACCAATGAAAGTATTTTTTCCAAGACGGTAACTGAGTTGAATCCCATATGAAGGAAAGCTGGGGGATTTGTAGGATAATGCATTCCCATTGGCATCTTCTTTGCTGAAAGCAAAGGTAGAATGGAGATAAGGCTTAAATGTCAAAAGGAACCCGCCTAATGCCATACCAAGCACAGGTGCAACGTTGATTTGAGTCCCAGAAGCATTTGTGTTACTGACTTCTGGAGGGTTTGTTTTTTGTTTCCAGAGATTGTATTCGCCAGCAACTCCAACTAAAAAAGATGAGAATGTCATACCAATTACAGTTTCTCCGCCATAAACGTAAGAGCTGCGAGATTCGACGGTTTCATTGTCTGCACTTGCGGTTGTACCGAGCATGCCTTTAGCAGAGAGAGAGAAATAGAATCCCTTGCCCGATGATCCACGACCTGAACCTAGGTCACTCAGTCCTAGTCCATTCCATACGGCAAAAGAATTTAAACTTGAAAACATGACGAGCATCGAAAGGAGAATTTTAAATTTCATGGTGGTCCTGAAAACAAAAATTAATTTCCATTAATCCTAGTTTTTTTTGACCCTAATGCAAAGATTATTTGACGTGTGTCTGGACTAAAAAATCAATGAGAAACAGGATTGGAAAGATGTAAATTCTTGAATGATATAAATAGAATTTACAATTAAGAAAAAGCACTAAATATCAGTAAGTTGAACTAGCCTTCTCATTAGATTTAATGCGAAGAAATCATTGGTTGTGAAAACGTTTAACTTTGCTAGAAATAAAAATCTGGTGAGGGCTTAAATAAACCCAGCGACGAGTTTCCCCCAGCAGAAACCTTTCCTAAATTCTTAGGGTGTTTTCTGGCCCAAATATCATTAACATCTAACTTAATAAATCACGATGACTCCTAGTCGCTTTTGAATTCTTATTTGAAAAAGTGTCATCCATTTTTTAACAAAATGGCTTGCACCGTTCTCGCATGCCACCTGCCCTTTCGAGTCTTTGTTGGCACCTTCATCGTGCTCAGGACATCAGCGATCTTCCAGTAACTATACCCCTTCTCCCTAAGCTCCTTCATTTTTAAGATAGCATCCACTTCCCTTTGATGCTCAGCAAGGTTTCGAGCCTTAATTTTCTTGCCATAGCCTAATCCCCTGACCCTTTTGGTATTACTTCCAACCTCTCTTATGGGGATGTTATGAAGCTTGAGATACTTTAAAACTGTGGTTCTGGCGGAAAAAATCTGTGCTGCAATTTCCTCACAACTGAGCCTTTCTTCGACGTATTTTTGCTGGAGGAAAAACTTATTCTTATAGAGTGGATCTTCTGAAAGGCATGAAATCATTAAGATATTGGCCGGCGGAAAATAGTTGGGGATAGGGTAGAATGGTGACCCCATCTTTTCCCTATCCCCAATTTTGATCTTCGAAAGAAGTGAAAGATACTAAAAGCCCAGTTTAACCCACTGGGCTTTTTTTATTTCTAAAGTTGACCCACACTCTGATGCTGTTAGAATTTCTTGATGGCGTTCATTTTCCTCATTCTATTTTCATCACTTGTTTTTGCTGAGCCTTGCGGCCCTCATCAGATTTATATTCGTGAACAAAATATTGAATCTTATCATAAAACCGATGGAACACTGGTTTCGTCTCATACTAGAAAATCACATTGCAGAGAACTTAGTAGAACTAATTACTTTAAAGATTCTACAAACCAGAAATTTAAAGACATTAAAACGAATATTAAAAAATGGTCACCTGGGGAAAGGAATATAATCCAGAACCACCTTGACAAGATCCCGGAATGGTTAAAAAAATATACCATTGCTGAGACTCTTAGAGCTGATACCGACAGTACTGAAAATCCGGCTTCAAGCATAGCTCTTACAAAAACTCTGATTCTTTTTGATAGATTTTTTCAATCACCTAATAAGACACAAATTCTTGCACATGAAGTAGCCCATCTAACCGTTTTAGACTTAACTAAAAAAGAACTTGAAGACTTTTACATAGCCTCAGGATGGACCATCAATCGATCCAAAGGTATTAAACTGCCCCCGAAAGTTCTTGTCATGCCTGATTCCGATGAATCAGTTGTTGAGGATTATGCTAATCATGTTGAAATGTACCATTACAAACCTAATGAACTTAAACGTCTTAACCCAAAAAGCTTTATTGTAATTGAAGCAATTCTTAAGATGAGAGGCCATAAATGAAATCGCTTTTTCTAATTCTACTCCTGTGCTCATCTTCTTGCTCACATGATAAGAGAAATGATCAAAATGAAGACATATTCGATAAAATTATTAAAGTTCAAAAGATTGGCACGAAGGAAGCATTGTTAAAAACATTTGGATCCCCTGTAGAAAAAATACCTGAAGAAGACAAAAAGCTCACGGAATACAAATATAAAGATTTTTCTACTTCGGTAAACGAACTAAACGGAAAGATCGTAGGTACGTCAATGTCATTCTGGGTTGATTACGATGCTTATACTTTTCTCAAGAAAAGATTCCAATCTTTCTCCTGGAAAGAAACTGAACTCCCGGCCCGTAATAATCTAGACTATGCAGAAGAAATCCATAAAGTCGAAATTCCAGAAGTCGGTATTAGTTTCGAATATGATAACCAGGATCCATTAAGAAGACCTATGTGGATATTCTTCAAATGAGACATATAATTGCCATGGGTGGTGGTGGTTTTTCCATGGAACCTCATAATCCACTTCTTGATTTATACATCTTGCAGGTCACAGGAAAGGACAGGCCCAAGGTTTGCTTTATTCCGACCGCCAGTGGCGACTCGCAAGGTTACATTGACCGCTTCTATAAAAACTTTAGTAAGCATGCTTGTATTCCTTCACACCTCAGCCTCTTTAGCGGACATACTGCAGACATCGAGAATTTTATTCTTGATCAAGATGTTTTATATGTTGGTGGAGGTAATACTCGAAATCTGATCACTCTCTGGAAAGAATGGGGGCTAGATAAAATCATTCGTAAAGCATATGATAAAGGAACTATCCTTGCCGGCATAAGTGCAGGATCAATATGTTGGTTCGAACAGGGAGTGACTGACCCTATACCTGGCCGCCTTTCCAGTCTCAAATGCCTCGGCATTCTCAAAGGTAGTAACTGCCCACATTACGATGGTGAGTTTGAACGCCGTCCTTCTTATCATAGATTAATGATCAACAATGAAATCCTTCCCGGCATCGCCACAGAAGATGGAGTCGCTGCTCACTTTATAAATGAACAAATATCAGAGTTCATTTCATCTCATCCTGATAAACGAGCTTACACAGTATCCATAAATAATAATGAAGTTACAGAACTTGAACATAAACCAAGGTATCTTGGTGATATGGGATTACTTATAAGAAGGGCTTCGCAGCAAGACGCTGAAGCCCTTCATAATGCCCATATGAAATCTATTCAGGATGTATGTTCAAAAGATCACACCCCAGAAGAAATCAAAGCTTGGGGTCATCGTCCTTACAAAGAAGATCAGAGGAAAAGTTCGATAAAGGACGACTTAGTCTGGGTGGTAGAAGACCATGGTTATATTGAAGGTTATGGGCATTTTAAGGCTTTTGAAAAAGATGGGGCTCAGGTTGGACATATTTTCGGGCTCTATCTTACGCCAAAAGTCTTAGGCAAAAATCTTGGTCGATCAATCATTGAGTTGATGTTGTCGGAAGCCAAAGGAAAAAATGTGAAAGAGATTACACTTGAGGCAACTCTCACAGCTCATGACTTTTATCTAAAAATGGGATTTGAAGACTCCGGCCCTCAAATGACCGTTGAAATTAGCGGTCAGAAAATACGTTGTTATCCGATGAAAATGAAACTAGCATATTGAAATTATTGATATTAAATAGATTCTGGAGTTTGAGTGAAACAGACAGATGAGGTAAGTATGAAGCAACTTGTGTTTTTTTATGCATTTGCTACAATAAAAAAACTGGTGGGGGTTAAAATAAACCCAGCGACGAGTTTCCCCCACCAGAAACATTCCCTAAATTCTTAGGGTGTTTCTGGCCCAAATATCATTTACATCTCACCTGATAAATCACGATCCCAACAAATAGCCCTTATAATTCTTATTTAAAAAATGGTCATTCATTTTTTAACAATATGGCCTGCACTGTTTTCGCATACCACCTACCTTTGCGAGTCTTCGTAGGCACTTTCATTGTGTTCAGAACGTCTGCAATCTTCCAATAACTAAATCCCTTGCTCCGCAACTCACGCATTTTAAGAATGGCATCCTGTTCACGCTTATGCTCTGCACGACCTCTTTCCTTGATCTTTTGCCCATAGGCTAATCCCCTTACCCTTTTTTGGTTGGTTCCAGTCTCCCTGACGGAGATTCCATGGATCTTGAGATACTTCAAAACAGTCGTTCTGGCGGAAAAAATCTGCGCTGCAATTTCCTCGCAAGATAAGCCTTCAACGACATACTTTTGATGGAGGAAAGACTTATTATTATAGAGTGGATCTTCTGAAAGGCATGAAATCATTAAGATATTCGTCGGCGGAAAAAAGTTGGGGATAGAGTCGATTGGTGACCCCATCTTTAAATTCAGTGATGATCTCAGCAATGAGTGAATTATACTAAAGCCCAGTTTAACCCACTGGGCTTTTTTTATTTCCGAAGTTTATTTCGAACTAACACTAAGTTATCTTAAATTCATGAAAATTCTTATGATCGGTGGCACACGTTTTTTTGGTAAACGATTTGTTCAGCTTATGCTGGATCAAGGTCACTCAATGGCATTGCTAACCCGAGGTCAGAAAGTAGATGATTTCGGTGACAAAGTTTCAAGACTAATTGCCGATCGTACAAGCGCACAGCAATTAAAAGATGTAATGACGACGGATTATGACCTCGTAGTTGATAACATACTCATGAACGCCCAAGAGGCCAACGACATGATCTCGGTCATGCGCGATCGTATTGATCATTTCATTATGACTTCTACTTTATCTGTATATGACCCAAAACCAGGAGCTTTACGTGAGAGTGATTTTAAAGCCATTACGACTCATCCAGGCGAAACCTACCAACAAGGGAAACGGTCTGCTGAGTATGCCTTAGCTCAAGCTCCATTCGGAGTAAGTATTATGAGAATTCCATTGATCGTTGGGCCGGATGATCCCACTCAGCGTTTACTCACTCATGTTAAAGCTTCAAAAGAAAACAAAAAGCTCTTCTTCCCAAACCCTGATGCTAAATTTTCATATCTACAAGCGCAAGATGCGGCCCGGGCCTTGGAATGGTTATGTAATAAAAAGCCAAAGGGAGTATTTAACATTAGCGCGCCAAATGCTTGGACACTAAGAGAGCTTATGGATTGCATCGACAAAATTTCTGGTCGTAATTTCACTTACGGCGATGTTAACGATAATCCATCACCATTTGGAGTAGAACAAGATTTTTATATGAACGTCGACA
>JFJP01020320.1_pt1 | contig 64891 bp, 44 predicted proteins | sample 431651 | NCBI WGS metagenome assembly JFJP01 (sample SAMN02602958, study PRJNA72255) | Microbial mat metagenome, whole genome shotgun sequencing project. | biome: fresh water; feature: sink hole; material: water; isolation source: purple microbial (photo- and chemosynthetic) mats found in... | reverse complement strand
TGGACGCCGAGGCGGCTGCACGGGCGGCGGCGAAGGGGAAGACATGATCTTCCGATTCGCCGACCCCTGGCTGCTGTGCGGCCTGGTCCTGCCGCTGCTGGTGCTGTTGTGGCGACCGGCGCGCGGCGGTGCGGCCTTCGGCGCCTATTCCCTCGCCGCCAGCGTGCTGCGTCCCAGCCGCGGCCCGTTGGTGTGGCGGGCGCTGATGGCTGCCGCCCTCGCCTGCCTGGTGCTGGCCGCCGCCCGGCCGCAGTACGGCCGCACCATCGTCGAACGCGAGCAGGCCGGCCGCGATCTGATGCTCGTCCTCGACCTCAGCGGCAGCATGCAGATCGACGACCTCGACGACGGCAAGGGCAACCGCAGCGACCGCCTCGCCGCCGTGATGCAGGCGACCAAGGCTTTCGTTGCCAAGCGCCCCGATGACCGCATCGGACTGGTGTTCTTCGCCGATGGGGCGCTGACCTCGTGCCCACTGACCTACGATCACGACACCGTCGAGCAGTTCATCGACCGTACCGAGCAACAGCAGCGCGCGCTGTGGGCGCGCGGTGCCGACGGCCTGCTCGGCGGCAACACCAACCTCGGCCTCGGCCTGGGCACCGCGCTGAAGGCGCTGCGCAACCCCGAGGTCAAGGGCCGGGCGGTGATCCTGGTCACCGATGGCGTGGACAGCCGGCAGTTGCGCAACTGGATCGATCCGCTGGTCGCCGCCGGCCAGGCCGAGCGCCTGGGCGTGACCGTCTATGGCATCGGCGTGGGCAATCCGCACGGCACCATGACGCGACGCGACCCCTTCGGCCGGGTCGTGACCCAACGCCTGCGCGGCGACATGCTGCCTGACATGGGACGCCTGCAGAGCATCGCCGGCCGCGCCAACGGCATGGCCTATGCCGCCGATGACGCCAAGGGACTCGACGAGGTGTTCACCCGCATCAGCACCCTGCAACCGACGCCGCGCACCCTGCGCCAACGCGACGACTTTGCCGACCGCTGGCTGTGGCCGCTGGCGCTCGGTCTTGCGCTCGCCGCCCTTGCCCTGGTCTTCGAGCCGCGCCTGCGGGGTACGGCATGAGCTGGGGCCTGCCTGCCGCCTTCCTGCTGCTTGCCGTGCTGGCCGCCTGCGCGGCGCTGCGCTGGTGGTGGGGTGCGCGTGTGCGCCGGACCCAGGCCGGGATCGGCGCCGGCGCGGCACATCTGACCGCCAGCGTCGGCCGTCGCCGCGAGCGCCTGCGTGCGCTGCTGCTGTGGGCTGGCCTGGGCAGCGCCTGCATCGCCCTCGCCGCACCACGCTGGGGCGCGGCTGAAAGCACGCGCAGCGCCTCGGGCGCCGATGTGCTGATCGCCATCGACTGCAGCCGCTCGATGCTGGCCGACGACCTGCACCCGAACCGCATGGAGGCGGCGCGACGCAAGGCGATGGATCTGCTGCGCGTCGCTCCCGAACTGCGTCTGGCGCTGATGCCCTTCGCCGCCCTGCCGGTGCTGCGCTGCCCGCTGACCGGCGACCACCAGGCGATCGGTGAGATGCTGCAGGACTGCTCGCCGGAGCTGTTCCCGGCCGAGCACGGCTACCAGGGCACGGCGATCGGCGCGGCGGTGCGCGAGGGTCTCGGCGTGCTCGGGCGCGAGGTCGAGCGCGGCCAGGCCATCCTGGTGATGAGCGATGGCTCGGACGAGGACACCGAGGCGGTGAAACAGGCGGCCGAGGCGGCGAAGAAGGCCGGCATCCCGGTCTATGGCCTGTTCCTGGGTGACACCGAACGCAAGGTGACGCTGGTCATCGACGGCAAGCAGCAGGCGATGGACGCCGACCGCAGCACCCTCGACAGCCTGGCGACCGCGACCGGGGCGATCAGCGTCAATGCCACCACCACCGACGATGATGTGCAGGCCTTGACCGCTCACATCTCCAGCAGCATCGCCCAGCGCCCGTGGATCGAACGCCAGCGCGTGGTGGCCAGCGAACGCTTCCGTTGGTTCCTGATCCCGGCCATCCTGCTGCTGACCGCAGGGGCGCTGTTGGGCACGAGGAGGAAGGCGTGATTATGCCAACAGCTATTGGTTCGGCGTTCGGCGTTCGACGTGCGCCGTTCCGAATGATTTTTGATGGAACTACGGACTATGGTACAGTTTATCCGCAGGGCAGCGACCAGGGTCATATACACGGACTAGCCGCCGAACGCCGAACGCCGAACGCCGAACGCCGAACTGCACCATCTCGTCATTTGCGCATCGCCAGCCTCATCCTGCTCGCCGCCTGCGCGGGCGCCGCCGATACCTGGGACCGCCTGGCCGAGATCAGCCGCAAACCGGCCGAGCAGGCGCGCGTCGAACTCGAGAAGCTGCTTGGCGACGAGCCCGGCTTCGCCGCCGCGCGTTTCAACCTCGGCACGCTGCTGCTGGAGACCGATCCGTCGAAGGCGGCCGAACACCCATGCCGCCTACAACCTCGCCATCGCCCGCTTCAAGCAGGGCCGGCTGGAGGAAGCCCTGGTAGCGGCCGAGCGCGCCGTGTCCCTCGATCAGCAGGCCGCCCCGCTGCGCGATGAGATCCGTCGCGTCGTGCTGGCGCGTCAGGATGAAGCCCGGCGCAAAGCCGAGGAGGAGGCGCGCAAGCTGCATCTCGATCCCGTGCCGCTGCCGCTCGGCCGGGTCGGCGAAGCCTACAAAGCTAAACTACCGATCGCCGGCGGCACGCCGCCCACTCGCGCGGTCGTAGCCGGTGCAACCAAGCTGCCCGACGGCATCAGCCTCGCTGCCGACGGCACGCTGTCCGGCACCCCACGCGCAGCGGGCACGACCAAGCTGGAGGTCGAACTCAGCGACGCGGCTGGCGCCAAGGTCAACGCCGCGACGGAACTGCGCATCCTGCCACGGCCCGAGATCACCACCGCCTCGTTGCCCGAGGCGATCCTCGGCCAGACCTACCGTGCCCAATTGGCTGCGGTCGGCTTCACCGGCCCGTTGCGCTGGCAGATCGCCACCCTGCCCGCCGGGCTGGGCGGCAGCGCCGACGGCGTGATCAGCGGCACCCCGACCGCGACCGGCACCTTCACGGTCAATGCCCAGGTGAGCGATGGCACGGTCAGCGCCAACCGCCTGATCGACCTGCTGGTCAGCGACAGCCGTTGCCCGCCGCCACCGTCTCGACCCCCTACCAGCATCGTCTGACCGTACGCGGCCCGACCCAGGAGTACCGCTGGAGCATGCCCTCGGCCCCGGGTCTGCGCGTGACTCCCGAAGGTCTGCTGGCCGGCTCTCCCGAGCAGGCCGGCGAGAATTCCCTCGCCGCCGTGATCGCCGCCGCCGATGGCCGCCGCCGCGAAGTGACCCTGCGTCTGCCGGTCAATCCGTTGCCGCTCATTGCCAGTGATCCAGTCCAGTTGCGGGCTGGATCGCCGGCCGATCAGGCGCTGAAGGTCACTGGTGGGACACCGCCCTACGCCTGGTCGATCCAGGGTGGCGTGCTGCCGGCTGGCGTGCGCCTCGACCCCGATGGCCGGTTGCGCGGGGTGGCCAAGGATCCGGGAACGACCACGGTCACCGTCGCCCTCACCGATCGCTGGAAGGCGAGCACCCAGGCTGAGATCGAACTCAAGGTCGAGCCGCCGAGCGAGGAACCGCCCAAGAAGGATGACCAGGCGAAGGATGAAGAACAGGACGGCGAGCAGAAGCAGGACGGCGAGCAGAAGTCCGACGATCAGCAGAAGCAGGACGGCCAGCAGCAGGCCCAACAGGAGGACGCCAAGCCAGGTGAGCAGAAGCAGGATGGCCAGTCGCAGCAGCAGGCCGCCAAGGAGCAGGCCGCCCAGGCGGCTGCGCTCAACCAGACCGCCGCCGACCGCTGGCTCGATCAGTTGCCTGAGGAACGCAGGGACACCTTGCGCTACCAACTGCTCGACGGTGGCGACAAGGCGCCTACACAACGCGGCAGATCGTGGTGAAGACTCTCATTCTCCTTTTCCTGGCGGTCTGCGGGTGGGCCGGCGAGGTCCATCTCGATCTGCCTGACCCGGTGATCCCGGGGGCGACGATGGCTGCCACCCTGCGCATCGTCGATCCCCCTGCCAACCCGACCTCGGTCGAATTCCCCACCGTCGCCGGGGTCACCCTGGCCCTGGCCGGGCAGACCAGCCAGAACACCACGATCAGTAATGGGCAGCGCACGACGACGATCAGCGTCGGCTTGAGCGTGTTAGCCAGCCAGCGCGGCGCCTTCACCGTCCCCCCCATAACCGTGGTACTGAACGATGGCAGCCGGATGCAGAGTGGCGAAACCCGCCTGCGCGCGGCGGACGGCGATGCCCGTCTGACTGGCGAGGCCCTTGCCGAGGTGGTCTTCGAACCAGACCGCATCGTCCCCGGCCAGCCCACCAGCCTGGTGTACCGGCTCTACCTGCGGCGGGGCGAGGTCAGCAAGCTGGGCATCGCTCCGCCTGAAGGCTGCATCACCTTGGGTGAGCGGACGATGGCGGAAAGCTCGACGGTCGATGCCCAGGGGCGCGCCTGGACACTGGTCACCACCACCTGGCCGTTGACCCTGGCCACGCCTGGGACCTACACGGTGCGCGGCCAGCAGGAATATCAGGTCGTGGTCGGCGACAATTTCTTCAACCAGCGCGCCAAGCGCGCTCAGGTGGCGGTCGCTCCCGCCACGCTGACGGTCAGCGAACTGCCCACGACCGGCCGACCAGAGGGCTTCACCGGTCTGATCGGCCCGCTGAGCGCCCGGGCCAGCCTCGACCGCGAACGCGTCTCGGCCGGCGAAGGCGCTCTGCTCAGCCTGTCGGTCACCAGTCGGCAGACCGATCTGGTCAAGCGCCCGGACTTCGCCATCCCCGGCGTCCAGGCCTACCCGAAGACCGACCAGAGCGAGAACGGCACGCGTACATTCACCTGGGATCTGGTCCCTTCGGCGCCCGGCCGCATCACCATCCCCGCCTTCGCCTTCCCCTTCTTCGATCCCGGATCGCAGACCTACCGCGCCGCGCAGTCCGACAGCCTGGTGCTGACTGTCATCCCGGGCCGCCAGCGCGATCTCGGCATCGTCGGTCAGACCGCCAGCCCAGCACAGCCGACCACACCTCTGGCCGTTGTCAGCCCCAGCCTGCCCGAACCGCTGCGTGGCAGCGCTGGAACCAGACCTGCCGACACTCTGGCGTGGTTGGGCTTGATCGGTGGCCTCGGTCTGGGCGGAGCCTGGACTCTGGTAGGCCATCTGCGGCGCAACCGGCGCGGAACACACCGCGGGCACAGCCTGCGCAAGGCCGGGCGCGATCCCCTCGCGCTGGAACAGGCCTTGCGCGCCCTGGCCGGTGCCGAACTCAGCGCCGAACAGCGTCAGACCCAGCAGGCGTTGCAGCAGGCCGTCGAACGGCATCGCTTCGGCGGTGAAGCTCTGCCGGATCTGGAGGCGCAGATCCGGGTTCTGGAGCACGTGCCATGAAGCGTGGCCTGCTCTTGTTCGCCGTCTCAGGTCTGCTGAGCGCCGCCGATCCCTACGCCGCCTGGTCGCAGGGTCGGCCGGATGAGGCGGTTGCACCGTTGATCGCCACGGCCCGGGACAACGGACGCTGGGATGCCTGGCTTGACGCAGGTCTCGCTGCTGCCGCCGCCGGCCAGCACGGTCCCGCCGTGGCCAGTCTGGTGCAGGCCCACAACCTCGCCCCCGAGCAACCCGCCCCGCGCAATGCACTGCGCGCCCTGGGCGTTGCGCTGCCGACCACGTGGTGCGAGCGCGCCGGCCCCATCGCCCTGCCCGGCACAGGCTGGGCGGCCGTCGCCGTCCTGAGCCTGGCTGGCCTTGGTCTGGGTCTGGGCTTCGGCCGCTCGCGCTGGCGACCTGCTCTGCTGACCAGTTCGGGGGTCCTGTTGGTACTCGCCGCCCCCGGCCTGATGGCCGTGCATCTCGACCGCTCGCCACACTGGGCAGCGACGGTGCGCGACACCCAGGCCCTGGACAGCACCGGGGCGCCGATCCGCGCCGTCCCCGCCGGCACGCTGCTGCAGCGCAGCGGGCGCACCTGGGATCAGCGCAGCGGCGTCACCCTGCCGGACGGTCAGGCCTGCTGGCTGCCGATCAGCGATCTGATGCCCTGAACGCCCCACAGGCAGGTCTTCACACAGAGCACCAGAGGTACCAGAGTTCCAGACAAGGGAGTTCGCCCACCAGTCAGATGACCCAATTAAGTCTCTGGTCCTCTGGTCCTCTGTGTGAATCCAATGCGGTTTCAGTGGTCATTCCCCCACCACGATCCACCGGTTGGCACCCTCGAACCACACGCGCAACAGGACATCGCCGCTCGCCAAGCGCAACTGCTGAACAGTGGCGCTGGCGTCGGCGACGGCTCGGCGTTCGACCTCAGTGATGATCATGCCGGGGCGCAGGCCGGCGCGCTCGGCGCGCGAACCGTCCTCGACCTGGGTGACCAGGGCACCCTGGATCCGTGCCGGCACTTGGGCCTGCTGGCGGATCTGCGGCGTCAGATCCTGCAGCGTCACGCCGAGACGCCCCGGCTCCCCCGGCTGACCGCCACCAGCAACGACCGGATCTCCCGGCAGCTCGCCGATGGTGACCCGCAGATCCTGTTCGCGTCCGTCGCGTAGCACAGTCAGGGTGATTTCGCTGCCCGGCGCCACGCCGGCGATCTGCAAGCGTAATTGGCGCGGATCGGCAACCGGCCGACCATCGGCACGCACGATGACATCCCCGGCGACCAAGCCGGCCTTGGCTGCCGGGCCGTCGTCGAGGACTTCGCCGACCAGAGCGCCGGTGCCGGCCTCGCCGCCGAACTTGCGCGCCAGTTCGGGGGTCAACTCGCCGATCTGCACGCCCAGGTAGCCGCGCACGACCTTGCCACCATCCAGCAACTGGTCCTTCACCCGCTTGGCGAGATTGGCCGGCACGGCGAAGCCGATGCCGATGTTGCCGCCGCCACGCGAGTAGATCGCCGTGTTGATGCCGACCAGACGACCCAGGCTGTCGACCAGCGCCCCACCGCTGTTGCCAGGGTTGATCGAAGCATCCGTCTGGATGAAGTCCTCGTAATCAACGATGCCGACGCCTCCACGGCCGGTGGCGCTGACGATGCCCATGCTGACCGAATGGCCGACGCCGAAGGGATTGCCGATGGCGAAGGCGAGGTCGCCGACCCGCACCCGGTCGCTGTCGGCGAAGGCGATGACCGGGAGGCCCTTGGCGTCGATGCGCAGGACTGCCAGGTCGGTCTTGGGATCGGCGCCGACCAGGGTGGCCACGACCCGGCCGCGGGCGCCATGCAACTGCACTTCGATGCGATCTGCGCCGTCGATGACATGGTTGTTGGTGAGAATGACGCCATCGGCACCGACCACGACCCCGGAACCCTGGCCGGATTCGGGGCGTCGGCGCATCCCAGGGGTGTTCTCCTCCAGGAAGGGCATAATCATGCGCCGCGACCCCTGTGCCTGCTTGGTCGTATAGACGGTGACCACACCTGGAGCGACCGCCTCAATCATGCTGGCGTAGGAGGCCGGGGATGGGGCGTCACCAGCACGCGCAGCGGCGACGAGGAGGAGGCAGAACACGGGAAGGGCGAGGAGTCGGTGCATGGCACCAGCCTAGACGCGCGGCCATCAGCAACCTGACCTGATCAGTTTGGTCGCTGATGCACCGGCAGTTCGAGGCGGAACAGCGTAGCCGGTCCATCGCCCAGACGCAGCCGACCCCCGGCCCGGGCCGCATTGGCGATGGCCAGCGTCAGGCCGAGACCGAAACCGGCTTCACCGGGGATCACCTCGCCTCGATTGCAGGCATGGCTGATGCGCAGTCGCTGGGAGGCGTCCATGCCTGACCCGGAATCACCCACCTCAAACCAGACAGTCGAGTCCGTCGTCCCGCCACGCAGCGTGACCGTGCTGCCCATCGGGCTCGCGGTGATCGCGTTGGCAAGCAGATTGACCAGCACGGGGGTGATCAGGCTGGCGTCGATGTCCGCCTCGCCCGACACCTCGGAGTCGATGCGTACCTGCCGTTCAGCGGCACGCGCGCGCAGCAGGTCGATGATGGCCAGGGTATAGGTGGACAAGGTCGTGGTGCCCGAGGATGGCCGGTCACCACCCAGCCCCTCGGCCAGACCGCTCGCCTCTTCGACGCGGCCCATCAACTGGGCTGTCGCAGTACCGAGTCTGGAAAGTTCTTCCGGAGGCAGGAGACCACCGCGTTCTTCAAGTTGCCGTACCGCCGCGGCGATGACCTGCACCGGCGAACCGACATCGTGGGCGAGGCGGACCAGCCAACGGCGTTGCTGGGTGTTGGCGCTTTCCGCCTCGGCCAACTCAGCAGCCAGACGACGGCGGTCGGCACGTTCGATCTCGATCAGCCGGCGCAGATCGGCGGCCAGCACGCGGGTTTCCGGCAGATCCCCGCCATCAGGGATCGCGACATCGATGCCCTGAGTTCGCTGACGACAGGCGGACGCAAGGTCGTGCAACGGACGCAGCCAGTGCCAGCCGAGCAGCACACCGATGAGCAATGCAATGGCCGCGACGATCCCGCCAGCAACAGAGAGGGCGGTCAGCGTCCGGCTGCGCAACTGAGCTTCGACCTCGCGTGGGCGGCTCAGCAGGGCCGCCAGACCCTCGGCAGCCGGCGGCAGAGCAACGCGTTGGACAGCTTCGCCAGAGCGCGTTTCGCCTTCGCTGCCCTGAGGGCCGAGCAGACGCCAGGACCAGCCGTGGATGGCCAGACGTTCAACGACACGGGTGTTGAGATAGGCCAGCGCGATCAATTGGCCTCTGGGTGGACCCGAACCATCGGAGTGGAGGATGTCGGCACGCGCCCACAGCGCCGGAGCCCCGGCCAGCCAGGCGATCCCGTTCGTCTCGCTGCGGCCGGCAAGGCCGATCAGCTCACTGGGGGCGGCCCGGTCATCAGCGCTCGGCACATCACCCCGCTGCCCACGATAGGTATAGCGGCCTGTGACCTTGCCCTGGTCCACGATGCAGAGGACCTGCGTCAGACGTCCCGATTCAGCGCCGGGGATCAAGTTGATGCGCGCCCAGGGTACAGGCGGCCGTGGGCTGTTGACGTACATCTCATCCCAGGCGGCGTAGTCCTTGACCTCAAAGGCCAGCATCGCCAGCTGAGCATCCATGTTGCGGAGGAATTGGGCAGCAGCGCGCTCGCCGATGATCTCTTCCTGGGCATCGAGCGCCGTGGATACAGCACGCATCGCCGCCAGGGCGCTGACCGAGACGGCGAGTATGGCCACCAGGGCGCACAGCATGATCAGACGCAGGAATAGGCTCATGGCTGGGCTTCCGCAGGCTTCAACTGCACGGTGAAGATCGTGCCTCCACCCGGACGCGGGGCGAAGGCGAGGGTTCCATCCATGCGCTCGACCGCGGCCTTGGCCAGGCTAAGACCGACGCCGCGCGCCTCACCGCGGCTGGAGATGAACGGCTCGAAGAGCCGGGCGGCGAGCGCTGGTGGGATGCCCGGGCCAGGATCCTCGATCGTCAGGACATGACCGGGACCTACGACGAAGCGCACCCAGTGCCGCTCAGCCGGCAGGTCGTTGACCGCCTCGGCGGCATTGCGTGCCAGATTGGCGAGAACCAGCCGTAATCCGGAGGGGTCTGCCCGCACCGGAAGAGAGCCGGCCACTTCGAGGCGCATCTCGACATCACTGAAACGCAGCCAGTTCGCCCGATCGGCGATCAGGTTGGCGACGACCTCCTCGATGCGTACCGGCAGCAGCGAGCGGGAGCCGACACCCGCAAGGCTGCGCAGATGGTCGAGGATCTGGGTCATCGCCACCAGGCTCATGCCGACCCGATCAAGGGTCCGGGCTACCTGCTCTGGCGTCGGCTGACGCCCGAGCTGGCGCAGGTAGTGCAGGCCTTCGATGGATACCCGGGCAGCGGACAATGGTTGCGCCACTTCATGTACGATGCCTGCCGCCAGGGCAGGCAGAGCGTCGTTGCGCGCCACGGCGACCGGCGGAACCGGACCCGTCTCGGGTGATCCGCTCGCTGCCGACGTGGTGCGACGTCCGACCATGATTCCGAGCAGCAGTCCGAGTCCGCCCGTCGTCAGGGACACCAGCAGGATGACGAAGGCGTCACTCATCGGCCGCCTGCATCAGTCCGTAATGTTTACGCAGGGTGTACAGGACCTTGCGCGAGATGCCGAGATATTGCGCGGTACGCACCGGCGATCCATCGCACAGACGCAGGGCGGCCGCAATCAGAGCGCGATTCCAGGCTTCGAGGTCGAAGGACTCGGCAGGCAAGCGCAATTCGACAGGTGGCGTGCAGCCCAGGGTCAGACGATGACCCACTGCCGGTCGTTGGCCGCTGCCCTCTTCCTCACTCATCGCCTGGGTCAGCAGGGTCGCGGTCAGCAGTCCACCGTCACCGGACATGACCGACAAGCGTTCCAGGACATGACGCAGTTGCCGGATGTTGCCCGGCCAGGAGGCCTGGCGCAGGATCGCGGCACAGCCATCGGCGAGATCGCGGAAGCCGGCCACCTGCGTCGCCCGGATCGAGGTGAGGATGGAGCGTGCCAGCGGCGCGATCTCCTCGCGACGTTCGCGCAGCGGTGGAATGCGGATGAAACCGACTTTGAGCCGGTAGAGCAGGTCCTCGCGGAATCGCCCCTCCCGCGCCGCCTGGAACAGGCTGCGGTTGCTGGCGCAGACGATGCGTGCGCGCAACTGCATGAGCTTGCTGCCACCGACCGGATACCAGCTACGGTCTTCGAGCACACGCAGCAGCTTGGCCTGCTGGTCCAGGGGCAGCTCTCCAATCTCGTCGAGGAATACCGTGCCATCACCCGCCTGGGCGAGTCGGCCGGTCGAACCGCCCGTCGCGGCGCCGGTGAAGGCACCAGGGACATAGCCGAACAGCTCGGCCTCGAAGAGTCCTGCAGGTATGGCGGCGCAGTTGACCGCGATGAAGGGCGAGTGGTTGCCCTCTCGGCCGCCATGATGGATGCGCTTGGCGATCAGTTCCTTGCCGCAGCCGGTCTCCGCCTCGATCAGGCAGGACAACTGGGAAGCCTGGTGCAGGCGGTCAGCGAGGGCCACCACTCCAGCGGTTGCCGGTCCGGCGACCACCAGACCATCCACGCCAGGAGTCAGATCCTTGATGGGGTCGGGCGCTGGGGGTGGTCCAGAAGCGAGTTCGACGCGATCAAGCAACCGGTGCAGCTCGCGCACGTCCACCGGCTTGCGCAGGTAGTCGATGGCACCGAGACGCATCGCATCGACCGCGGTCTGGGCGTCGGAGAAGGCGGTCATCAGCGCGAACGGCGGGGGGTCGTCGAACTCCTCCAAGGCTGCAAGCAGACCCAGGCCATCCAGAACTGGCATGCGCAAGTCACTGAGCACCAGGTGGGGTCGCTGCGAACGCACCGCGTCGAGGGCCCGCCGGCCATCCCCGGCCCGCCGTACCTGATGGCCGAGCTGCTCGACGAAGCCGGCCAGCGCGTCCAGCGCATCCAGATGGTCGTCAACCAGCAGAACCTGCATCAGAGCCCCCTGCCCAGACACCGGGGCAGATCTGCCCCGGCATGGGCGGTTCTGCCCGGCAGAGCGGCTTCGCGGCCTAGGAAACGCGTTTCTGACTTGGCACGACGCTTGCACATGACGGGTAGGATAACCAAGGGTGAACCCCATGTCGACCTGCAGCCCCTGCCCACCCGCCCACCCATCCGGGCCTGCCCGCCAGGGCATGACCCTGGTCGAGATCATGGTCGCCAGCGCCCTGCTGGCGACCGGGTTGTTCGCCGGCATCGGCGCGATCGCCAACGCCCACCTGACCAGCCAGCGCAGCATGAACACCAACGCTGCCATCGCCGAGATCCAGAATCAGATCGAGGTGCTGCAGGCGCTCGACGACCAGGCCCTGCAGGCCCGCTTCGCCGGCAGCGACAGGATCTACTTCGCCATCCCGCGCCTGTCACCCGGCATCGACACCGAGATCAGCCCGCTGCCACTCCCCGAGGCCGGGGTGATCGAGCGGGTCCAGGTGGTGCCAGGCTCGCTGCGACGCACCTGCCTGCGCATCGGCGCGATCTGGAACGACCAGAACGGCCAGGCCATGATCGAGCAGCACTTCTTCTTCACCGATCGCCGTTGAGGTACCCATGAGCACATCGATCCTCGGTCGCGCCGCCCTCACCATGATCGAAGCGATCATCGCCATGGCGATCTTCGCCAGCGTGATGGCCGCCATCCTCGGCGCCATGCAGTCCGGCACCCAGATGCAGACCACCATCACCACGACCGATGACGCCGGAGACAAGGCAGCGCGTGCGATCCGCGATGTGGCCAGCGAACTGCGCTACGCCGACGTCAACCGCATCTACCTGGATGGCACGGCCTGGACCTCGGTGCAGAGCGGTTCGGATTACTACAGCTTCAAGGTCTCGACCGGCTTCAATGTGGTGAATGGAGGCGAAGCGCCATCCCTCGACCGGATGATCAAGTTCGAACGCGGCGTGGTCCTGCGCTTCACGGAGAATGGCGATGGCACTGGTACGCTCTACCGCACGGTCGTCAGCCTGGGCACCAACGGGGTACCCACCGGGACCATCGAAGCGGAACGCGCCCTGTCGAGCGGCCTTGCCTGGGAATACACCCCGGCACCTGGAGAGGCGCCTCGACGTGGTTTCCAGATCGTACAGCTCGACCCCAGCCAGGCGGCCGTCGTGGGCAATCGCCTCTCGGTCCACGCCGCTGCCTTCATCTCCAACACCGAAACCAGAAACCTGGATGACGATCAGCGTCCGTGGCGCGCCGTCGAAACTGCCGTCTACCTGCGCAGTTCGATGTTCGACTCGACCGGCCTGACCGCGCCCGAGATCACCAGCGCGAACACCTGCAGCGGCAATGTCGGCAGCCCGTTCATCTACGATATCGTGGCGACCAACGATCCCACCCGCTACGCCGGCTCAAGCCTGCCCGCCGGCCTGATCTACGACACCTACAGTGGCCGGATCTCGGGTACCCCGACCAGTCAAGGCACCTTCACCGCTGTCGTCTCAGCCTTCAACGAAGCCGGTTCTGATGCGATGGAGGTCTCCATGGTCATCAAGGGAGCCTTGCCCGAGATCACCAGCGCCCTGGCGATGACCCTCAAATCAGGCGCCACCTGCAGCTACCAGATCACGGCATCGGGATCACCGAACGCCTTTGGCGCGTCTGGTCTGCCCAGTTGGTTAAGCGTCTCGACGACATCCGGTTTGATCACCGGCAATGTGCCGACCGGCATCACCAGCGAAACGACCTATGCGGCGACCATCTCGGCTACCAACATCAATGGCACGGAATCAGTTCCGTTCGCCCTGCTGGTCACACCCAAGGATCCGGAAAAACCGATCGTGACCACCACCGCCACGATCGTATGCACCGTCGGCCTGCCCTTCACCTTCAAGCTGAGCGCCACCGATAATCCCACGGCATGGGAAGGCGTTGGCCTGCCCTCGTGGCTGAACATGAACAAGGCTTCCGGCCAGCTCAGCGGCACACCGCCGGACACCGGCTTGTTCAGCTTCACGGTCTTGGCGACCAATGAGGTCGGCACCGGCCCCGAAGCGGCGGTCTCGGTACAGGTACAGGAACCGCTCCCCATCATCACCAGCGCCACCACGGCGACGGCGGAGGTGGGGGTTGAGTTCTCCTATCAGATCGTCGCCAGCAACTCACCCACGTCCTACAAAATCAACAGCAGCTCGGGTAGTCTGCCGAGCTGGTTGAGCCTCGACACCAGCCTCGGACGTCTGGTCGGGACGCCAACCACCCAGGGCTCCCTTGACCTCGTCCTCTACGCCACCAACAAGGTGGGGACCGGCTCGTCCCCGCTTGTGATCACCGTCGCCCCTCTGCGTACCCCAACGGTCTATCTGCCCAACCCGTTACGCGGGACGGTTGGCGTGCTCTTCTCGCAGACCATCAGCGGCTCCCCGCAGGTGAAGTATTACAGCGTGAGCGGGCTGCCAGACGGCGTGACGTTGAGCACCACCACCGGCACCCTGAGTGGCAAGCCGGCCAAGGAGGGCACTTATGAGGTTGTCGCGACCGCGTATAACGATTCGGGCAGCGGCAGCACGACCGTTGCAATGATTGTCGCCGCCAACCCCAATCTGCCGACCCTGACGCTCAACGCCGACGAGGATGCGTCGCAGAAGTTCCAGGTGACCGGCACAGTCTCTCCGAACTCCTCAGGCAGTGCGCTGAACTACAGTACCTTCACCGCACAGGACAACCAGGGTGGTCTGACCTTACGACGTGGCTGGGTTGCCAAGGAAGCCTCCGGAACCGGCCAGGCCAAGGCGCTGGCATCGAACGAGTTCCTGCTCTCGGCCACCAAAACGTCCGGCACCGTGACCATCACCGTCTCGATCACCGATTCGGCTGGCAATGTCGGCACCTACACCCGGAACTACTGAGGCTTTATGACATACGCTCCGGTCAGGTCATCAAGCCACCGCTCCAAGGGCGGTTTCGCCATCGTCACTGCGACGGTGGTGCTGGTGGCCCTCATGGCACTCGCGGTGGCGCTGTCCGACACCACGGTCGGTTCCCTGCGCCAATCCCACGCCCGGGTCACCGACACCTCCCTAACCTTGAGCGCGGAGTCGATCGCCAACTTGGCGTTCAATCATCTGCAAAACCTGAGTAATCTGTCAACAGAACTGAATCTCGCAAAGAATCGTGCGGCCACGGATGATGCAGCCATCCTGACTGATGAGGTCGAGACGGCGGCGATCGTCGATGGCAGATCGCGCCTCAACGGCCTGGAGCCGCGCGCGACCTGGAAGTGGATCGGAACGATGACGGTACCGATCATGGGAACCCGCGAAGTGCAGGACATGTATGTGATCACGGCGACAGCCGCGGCCGGTGGACCGGCGCGACTCTACAATGCCGATGGATCGCAGAATCCGATTGAGGATGTGAACCGCTACCGTCGCCGTCGAGTCGAGGCGCTGTTCATCAAATTTCCACAGTCGATCTACCGCCAAGCGATGTTCGCCCGCAAGGGTTACGAATTCATGGGCTCCGCGACCACCGACAGTTGGGATTCGAAGCATGGCGCGTCGGCCTACGGGACCGTGGCCTCGGGGGCTAACGGAGATCTCGCCTCTGAGGGAAGTATTGTGGTCCAGAAGGAGGAGAACGTCAAAGGCGACGTCAATCCGAATATATCCATGCCCATACCCCCTTTGACCTACAGTCCACCGGCCACGGCCATTAAACTGCCCGGTCCAAGCAAAGGGACGCTCACCAAGACGACCGCCGAGCTGGCTTCTGGCTCCTATGTCTGCACGTCGATCGACATCGCCGTCAACAACGGCATCACAATCGCAGCCGGTGCGGCCGTGGATATTTACGTGGACGGACCGATCATCCTGACCAAGGACTGGGTCATTCCCGTCACCTCGACCGTCCGCATCTTTCAGAACGACTATGATGCGGATCTCGGCCAGACCACCATCAATGGCAACATCACCATAGGTTGCCCGCAAAATCCCAAGTCATTCCAGCTCTATTCACTCTACGACGGCATGGATGCGGAGGGTGAAGACCCGGTCCCCTGGGACATCAAGATGAATGGAACGGCGCAACTCGGTGGAGTGCTGTTCTGTCCCTACGCCTCCTTCAAGCTCAACGGTACCTTCGATATGTTCGGTTCGATGATCGCCGACAGTTTCCGCGAAAGTACCGAAATGGGCAAGGTCAACGGCAACTTCAAATTCCATTACGACGAATCACTGAGCGACTTGGAACTCCCCTTTCCGCCCTCCCTGGTCGTGGTAGGTTGGAGGAGCTATGATCTCGGATTTGCCGAATTCACCAACCCGAATGAACCAAACCCGGCCCTGCGCGTAAGGTACGATGATCCATGACCATCCGTCTCGCCATCCTCGTACTGCTGGTCACCATTCTTTCTGGCGGAGAGCAGCAGGAGCTCGGAGACCGTTTGTCCTCGACGGACAAGACTGTCGCCATGCCGGCGTTGTTCGAACTCGCCCGGCGCGGGCCTCCCAGCTCGAACCGTGAGATTGAGATCGTCCGCATGCGCCTAGCCGATCCCGAGCCGAACATCCGTGTGGCGGCCGCCAGCGCGGCGGCAAGCCTGCATGATGACGGTGCCGTGCCGCAGTTGATCAACGCCATGCGTGAGTCCTCAGGCCAGGGTTCCGATGCCTTCCGGGCTGCCCTGGCGACCATTGCCGGAGGCGATCGCGGTGGCGATTCTCCCGAAGCCTGGTCGGCCTGGCATGACAACATCATCACCTCCACGATGGGAAGCTGCTCCAAGGTGCGGATCGCCGTCCTCGACAAGAACTTCGATGCCGCCCGTTCAGCACTGCATCCGTTGCTCATGCAACGCTCGGGCCGGGATAAGATTGTCGATTTGCTGGAAGAGCTTGGCAATGGCGATGACCCTCGCCTGGTCGCCCTCGCCCGCGAAGGACTGGCAGCCATCGACACGGCCTATGCGCGCGTGGCCTTGGCAAATATCAACCGCACCCTGCCGGAAGGTGTGCTGAGCGCGGCGGATGCCGCTGCCGCCGTGGTCGATCAGGTCGGCGGTCAACCGTCCCGTCCTGGCGCGATCCGCCGCGGAGCACCACCGCCCGAGGAGCGCAGCTTCTTCTCCAAGATGTTTTCCGTCGGCTTCATCATGATCGGCGCCGCGGCCCTGCTCTACGGTGGCTGGGTGGCGGGTCGCAACTGGCTGCTCCTCAAGGAGAAGGCGAAGGAAGGCACGCAGCGCTTCAGGCGCGGTACCCAGCGCTTCACCCGCTCGATGACGAGTACCATCAAGCGGAAGAAATAGGCTCACTGGGTAACCGCAGACCAGTGGTCTGACGGATCAGTGGCCTTTCTGCCCGTAATACGCCTTCGGGCCATGCTTGCGGTGGTAGTGCTTGTCCTGCAGGAAGCGAGGCACCCGGCGCAGGCTCGGGGCGACGGCAGCGGTGTGGACGAACATCTTGGCGAGATGCTCCATCGTCCCGGCGTGCATGACCGCCTGCTCGACCGTCACTCCCCAGGCGAAAGGGCCATGCTGATCGACCAGGACTCCTGGGACGGCAATGGGATCCAGTTGGCTCTTGGCGAAGCGTTCGAGGATCACTGAGCCGGTATTGGCCTCGTAATCACCTTCGACTTCAGACTTGTTCAGCGAGCGCGTGACCGGTACGTCGCCATGGAAATAATCAGCGTGGGTGCTGCCAAGCGCCGGAATGGGGACACCTGCCTGGGCGATGGCGGTCGAGTATTCAGCATGCGTATGCACGATGCCGCCAACCCGGGACCAAGCCCGGTACAGGGCGAGGTGGGTCGGGGTGTCGGAGGAGGGACGCAGGCTGCCACCAGCGACCGTGCCGTCATCAAGCCTGACGGGCACAATGTCTTCGGGCGTCATCCGGGCGTAATCGACGCCGCTCGGCTTGATGAACATAAGCCCCCGCTCGCGGTCCACCGCCGAGGCGTTGCCCCAGGTGAAGATGACCAAGCCGAGGCGGACGAGATCCAGATTCGCGGCCAGCACCCGCCGGCGCAGCTCCAGTTCATCCATCACTTGGGCTCCGTCACCTTGCGCTGACGGGCACGCAGGCCGATGATCTCTTCCTTGAACTTACGCAGGGACTCCTGAAGCGCGACAGCCTTCTCGCGTTCGGTGGTCAGTTCCAGGGCGTGGCTTTCGACGAGCCCCTTATGCTCTTTGCGCAGCTCGGCCAGTTCGGTGGCGAGCTCATCGATGCGCGCCTTGGAATCGGCCAGATCCCCTTCGATCGAGCGCTTCTGCTCGCGCAATTGATCACGTTCGGTCATCGTGCGCTTGTGCAGTTCGGCGAGATCACCGGTCTTGACGATCTGCCCAGCCTGATCACCGAAGCGGCCTTCAAGCTGGCGGATGCGATCATTGGCCGAATCAAGATCGGCGGTCAGGGCCTGGACCTTGGCTTCCAGGGCCTTGCCGTCGATGCGCTGGTTCGACAGCTGATCGATGGTGCGATCCTTGTCGGCGATCAACTGGTCGCGCTCGGCCAAGCCACGGGACAGTTCTTCACGCTGCCGCTTGAGTCGGACATCATTGGCTTCAATTGCCTGGCGCAGCGAGGTGACGGTAGCGGCCGTCTCGATCTGGCGCTGACGGAGCGTGGTGTTTTCCTGGCGCAGGGCGACCATGTCGCCACTGAACTGGGTTCCGGTCGCTTCGCAGCGGGCCTTAAACTCGCTCGCCTCGGCTTGCGCCTCCTCAAGTTGTTCCGTGAGGTGCGCCAACTCGGCCTGCAGCCGGGCAAGTTCGGCCTGCCGGGAAGCGCCATCGGCTTCAGCCTTGGCCAGAGTCGTCGTCCGGTCGGTGCGTGCGCTCTCCAGATCGGCAGCGAGTCGGGACTTCTCGGCTTCGAGGGTACGCTTGCGCGCCGACAGCTTGGTCACGGCGTCGCGGACCTCTTCGACCAGGGTCGGCGACGAGGCGGCATCGCCATCGATCGACACCGCGAGGTCGGCGACTGCTTCAGCCATGACGGGGTCGTTCTCGGCGGTGCGCACCAGTTCAGCGGCAACCGCACGTGCAGCCTCGAAGCGGGCCTGATCTTCGGACTTGCCGACATTGGCGCGCAGGTCGGCGACCACGCTGCGCGCAGCCTCGGACATGTCGCCACCATCGACAATCGCCTTCTCCAGACGTGTCAGCCCTTCACGCGAGACCGTTGATGCGGAATTGACCACCTGGGCGGCGGCCAGTTCGCGCACCTGCTTGGCCAGATCGCGCTCGCGGGCACGCGAGGCCTCAAGTTCGGCGCTGGTCGTGGTGATGCGTGATTCGAGGGCGAGGCTCGCCTCGCGCAGGCGGGTCGCGGTCTGCTGCTCGTCGCCCAGGCGCAGATCGCTGGCCAGCGCCGAGGTGGCGCCCGTGCGGCCGAGGGTGCGGTCGATTGCGGCGGTGGCTTCGATGGCGGCGGCTTCGATCGGGCGGGCCTCGGTCATCTTGGCCAAGGCGGCCAGCGCAGCAGCAGCCCGGGCCTGCGGTTCGCTGTGCCGGTCGGTCAGGTCACGGTGCGCCTCGGGGACGCGGGACTGCAGCTCAAGGGCGATGCTGTCCAGGGCGGCGAGCGCCGCCTCACGACCTGAACGCTGGCGCAGGATCTCGTTTGCTGATTTCTGGGCCTCGGCCCGGGCCTTGTCGATCTCGGCCTGGAGGCGCAGGGTTTCCGCCGACTCGCGGTCCTGATCGCTGCGCACGGTCACCAGCTGCTGCTGGGCAGCGGCTAGCATTTCTTCGAGATTGGCACGACGCTTACCAAGGGCGGCGATGGCCTCCCGGACCTGGTCGCCCAGCGCCTGCTGAGGGGCGTCATTGTCTGCCGCAATGGACAGATCAGCAGCGCTGTCTGCCAAGGTGGTGTCGCCCTGGCTCGCCTTGATGACCTCCTGCGCGATGGCGCGATCCTCGGCGAGGGCTGCGGCCTGGGCAGCCTTCTGCCCGCCCTGCGCGCTGATCACGTCGAGGGCCTTCGCCGTGGCCGCGTTGAGCAGCTGCGGATCGGTCTTGAGCTCCAGCGAGCGTTCCAGCTCGCGCACCGCCGGAGCATCCGGTCCGGCATCGCGCGCAGCCAGGGTACGCACCGCCTCGGCCAGGGCGCGCTCGCGCACAGCCGCATACTCGAGCTGCTTCTGCAGATCGACGGTGTAGCGTTCCAGCTCGGCGCCGGCCTTGCGCAGGCGTTCGGCGACCAGCTGCTTGTCGGTGACCTCGCTTTCCACAGGTGCGGCCGAGCCAGGCTTGACCAGACGATCGGTCAGGGCGAGCTGCTCCATCGCGGCGGCTTCGACCGGGCTGGCAACCTGGAGCTGATCGACGATCTCGCTGCACGCGGCGGCGCGCTGGTCGGCGGGGGCCTCACGGTTGGCCAGGACGCCAGGCACGATGAGGCGATCGACTTCGGCGCGCTGGCGCAGGGCGGTGCACACGCGTTCGAGGGCGGCCTTCTCGGCCTCCAGTTCCTCTTCGACGCTGTGGCGGGCCTCGTCGCTTTCATCGGCGATGGACTTCAGCGCGGCGATACGGTTGCGGTTGCGCGCCAGGCTGGCAGCGAGTTCGCGCACCACTGACGTGGCACCGGCGAGGACTTCGGCGGCATCGCCGGTGGCGTCGGGCAGTTCGGTGAAGGTCTGCTGCTGGTTCGAACCAGTCGCCTCGGCGACCTGCTGCTCGAAGGCTTCGGCCTCGCAACGCGCGCCTTCCATCGCTTCGACCAGTCCGGCGACCGGCGCGGCGACATCGACGGCGTGCAGATTGCCTGCCTTGAGCTGTTCGAGCAGGGCGAGATCGGCTTCGAGCAGGCCAGCCTTCTGGTCGGCCTCCTCCTGCTGGTGCTGGGCGATGCCGCGCAGACGGGTGAGGTCGGCCTGCAGGGTGGTGATGACCTTGGCGCCGACGTCGAAGTCGTGATAGAACGCCTCATCCTGGCCCGCCTCGTCGGAGACCGGGTTCTCTTCCTGATGGCGGCTGCCGTAGTAGTCGTTGTCGATGCCCAGCACCCCTTCGCACAGGGTGGTCATGCGCATCATCTGGTGGCGCACGGTCTCGCGCAGCTTGTCCTTCTCGGCGATGGTGGTGGACAGCAGCGCCATCTTCTCGTTGAGCTGATCCTGCAGGTCGTAGTTGTCCTGCTGCAAATCGAGGTTGATCTGCTCGGCCTGTTCGAGCTTCTCCTTGAGCGCAGCGAGGGCCATCTCGACATCGGCCTGGCTGGCGGCGCCGCTCTGCACCTGGCTGACCGCGGCCATCGCCTGGTCGAGCTCGGCCTTCATGCGGTCGCGGTCGGCCTGCGCCTCCTGCTCGCGCTTGATGCGCCGGTTCAGCTCCTCCTGGGTCTTCTTGAGCAGCTCGGCCTTCTCCAGATCACTGAAGGCGTCGGCCTTGCTGGCCATATGCTGGCTGATCAGCTTGAGGATCCACTCCATCAGCTGCTTCTCGCTGATGACGCGCAGCTTCTTGGTCTGACCCTTCTGCCGCAGCAGTTCGGCCGCCGTCGTCGTCTCACCGAGCTGGGACAGCCCCTGCGCGATATTCTTCTGCTCCTGCTGATCGGACATGACGGGTCTCCAAAAGGTATCAGGAAGCCTCGCCAACCGGACCGGAGCGGCAGCGGTAGCCGGCTCCCGGCGTCACGCCGTGAGTGATCCACTAGAACGCAGCAACCCCCGGCAGGGCCGGGGGTTGCTGACTTTTCTTTGCAGATGATCAGGCCTATTCAGGGGGCCCCATCGCAAGCGATGGGGCGAGCGCCGAGCAACGGTGGCGGCATACAATCGGCGCAGCCGATGCCGCCACGGTTCCGGAGGCTTGCCGACGGAACCGAGTTGCGACAAAGCTCGGGGGGTAGGCCTGCAAGGCCGTAGGGGCGAAGCCCCTGATTACTTAGAGGCCTTGGCGAAGTACTCCTTCGAGCCCTTCGGATCAGCCTTCATCGTGGCCTTGCCTTCACTCCAGCCGGCGGGGCAGACCTCGCCGTGCTTCTCGACGAACTGGAAGGCCTTGATGACGCGCACGGCTTCATCGATGTTGCGGCCGACCGGCAGGTCGTGGATGTGGGCGGCGCGGACGACACCCTTGGGGTCGATGATGAAGGTGCCGCGCAGGGCGATGCCGGCCTCTTCGATCAGCACGCCGTAGTCGCGGGCGATCGACTTGTTGAGGTCAGCCACCAGCGGGTACTGCAGGTCGCCGAGGCCGCCGTCTTTGCGCGCGACCTGGCGCCAGGCCAGGTGGGTGAACTGGCTGTCCACCGACACGCCGAGGACTTCGGCGCCGATCGCCTGGAACTCCTTGATCTTGTCGCTGAAGGCGACGATCTCGGTCGGGCAGACGAAGGTGAAGTCGAGGGGGTAGAAGAACAGGACGACCCACTTGCCCTTGTAGTCGGAGAGCTTGATCTCCTTGAACGAACCGTCGGCGAGGACGGCCTGGGCCTTGAAGTCGGGAGCCTGCTTCTGGATGAGGGACATGGTGATCTTCCTATGGTTGTGGTTCGGGGTGTGCCCCGGTGGGGACACCTCATGACCTGGGAGATGGGCCGGTCAAGGCCAGGACGGCAGAGGATGCACGCGGCTACCAGGGTGATGCGAGGTATCAGACGGGGTCACCGGGGCCCGATTCCGGGGCAGTCGGTGGGTCGCACTGCAGGACCATCACGGTGACGTCGTCCTGGAAGGTGCCGGCGGCGAAGCGTCGCCCTTCGCCGACGATGCGATCCACGGCATCGGCAAAGCCGGCTTCGCAATGCGTCAGCAGAGCCCCGGCCGAGCGCAGGTCACCAAACTCGTCGCGATGCGGATTGCTGGCTTCAAGCAAGCCGTCGGTGCACTGCATCAGTAGATCACCCGGCTGCAGTTCGACGGTGATCGGACACAGGGCCTGACGGAAGGCCGAACCGGGCAGCAGTCCCAGGGCCGGCCCCTTGGCGATCACCCGCCGCGCCAACGGTTCCTGGCGCGGATTGGCGATAATGACCGCGTGATGACCGGCGCAGACCATCTCCAACCGACGCGTGGTGTGGTCGAGGATGCCCATCCAGCAGGTGACGAACTGTCCACCCAGCAGGTCTGCTTTGAGGCTGTCGTTGAGCCGCACCAGGATCTCGGACAGGTCCTGGGTCTCCTTGAGGATGAAGCGCATGGCCTTAAGCGCCGCGACGACAACGAAGGCCCCCTGCACCCCGTGTCCCGCGACATCGGCCACCGCCAGCAGCCACTTCCCGTTCGCCAGGCGTTCGCAAGAGAAGAAATCGCCCCCGACCTCGTTGTGCGGTTCGTAATGCACCGCGACCCCGAAGCCGGGGATCTCGGGCATCTCGGCGAGCATGCGTTCGAGGATGCCCTTGGCGCGGCCCATGTCGTCGCCGGCGCTGGCCTGCAACCGATCCGAGTCCCCCCGGCCGGATACCCGCTTGGTAGCCCCGACCGCCTGGGCATCGCCGACCTGCGAGGACTGCTCGCGCAGCATCTTGGATTCGATCTCGCGCAGCTTGATCAGGTCGAGCATCCCGCGCCCATCCTGGGCTTCGGGGCAGGCAGCCAGCACGACGGCGACCGCATCCAGCACCTCGCTGGCGGGTGCTCCGGGCCTGACCGCGAGCTTCGCCCAGGCACCGGTGAAGGGGTTGAGCCAACGCTGGTCGGGCCCCGAGATGCGGAAGCGGGATTCGAACTCGATGTTGGCTTTGAGATGGAGCTTCCAGCGCTGACGGCGGATCTCCTCGACCGGCCTGGGCTTCGCATTGCGGAAGGGGCGGTGCTCGAAGAGGTAGTCGCGGGCCGGATCGACATGGCCGAAGGCTGCGGGCACGACGCTCAGGGTGTATGGGCAGATCCACGCCACCCCATCGACCGTCATCACCTGGAAGGCGGGATCCTGCTGAAGCGCCAGCGTGATTTTGCGACGCAACTCGGCATCGGCGGCCTCGATGCGCTCGCGCTCCTGCTGGGCGGCAAGCTCTTCGGGGGTTGGGCCGGCAGGTTTCTTCGAAAGCCACATGCTTCTGCCAGTATGGCCGCCACCACAGCATCTGGCAAGGTCTAGGCGAGCGACATGGCTGCGAGAGTGGTCACGGTTGATCTTGCCAGCGTCCCTGGGGTGCCATGATTTGCCTCCCCGGCTGGATGAGCCTGCCGCGTGCGAAAGGATGCATCAGCCATGAGCGCCCGCCCGACGATCTTCTGGACCCGCACCGACGAGGCGCCGGCTCTCGCGACCTATTCCCTGCTGCCCATCGTGCAGGCCTTCGCCGGCACCGCCGGAGTCGCCGTCGTCGAACGCGACATTTCGCTGGCCGGCCGCATCCTCGCCGTGTTCGCCGACCGCCTGCCCGAAGGCAAGCGGCGCCCCGACCACCTGCTGGAGCTGGGCGAACTGTGCAAGCGCCCGGAAGCCAACATCATCAAGCTGCCCAACGTCAGCGCGTCGAACCCGCAGCTGAAGGTTGCGATCGCCGAATTGCAGGCACATGGTTTCCCGGTGCCGAACTTCCCCGACGAGCCGAAGGACGAGGCCGAGAAGGAGATCAAGGCGCGCTACGCCAAGGTCCTGGGCAGCGCGGTCAACCCGGTACTGCGCGAAGGCAACTCCGATCGCCGCTGCGCCGCCTCGGTCAAGGCCAGCGCACGCAAGCACCCGCACAAGGTCGGACCGTGGAAGCCCGACTCCAAGACCCGCGTCGCGCACATGCAGGATGGCGACTTCTATGGCAGCGAGCAGAGCGCCGTCTTCGCCGCCGCCGACGAACTGCGCATCGAACTGGTCGGCAGCGACGGCCAGACCACGGTGCTGAAGCAGGGTCTGAAGATCAAGGAAGGCGAGATCGTCGATGCCGCGCTGATGAGCGCCGGGAAACTGCGCTCCTTCTACGCACGTGCGCTCGCCGACGCCAAGGCCGATGGCATGCTGTTCTCGCTGCACCTCAAGGCGACGATGATGAAGGTCAGCGACCCAGTGATGTTCGGCCATGCCGTCACCACCTACTTCGGCGCGGTCTTCACCAAGCACGCCGCCACGCTGGCGAAGCTCGGCTTCAACGCCAACAACGGCCTGGGCGACCTCTACGCCAAGCTCGCCACGCTGCCCGAGGCCGAGCGCGCCGCGATCGAGGCCGACCTGAAGGCGGCGATCGCCGCCGGCCCGGCCATCGCGATGGTCAACTCGGACAAGGGCATCACCAACCTGCATGTGCCCAGCGACGTCATCGTCGATGCCTCGATGCCGGCGATGATCCGTGAATCGGGCAAGATGTGGAACGCGGCCGGCAAGCTGGAGGACACCCTGGCGGTGATCCCGGACCGCTGCTACGCCGGGCTGTATCAGGCGACGATCGAATTCCACAAGCGCCACGGCGCCTTCGATCCGCGCACCATGGGCAGCGTCGCCAACGTCGGCCTGATGGCGCAGAAGGCCGAGGAATACGGCTCGCACGACAAGACCTTCGAGATTCCGCGCGCCGGCACGGTGCGCGTCGTTGATAAGGCCGGCACGACGGTGTTCGAGCACCGCGTCGAGGCTGGTGACATCTGGCGTGCCTGCCAGACGCGCGACGCCGCGCTCAAGGACTGGGTCAAGCTGGCGGTCACCCGCGCCCGCCTGTCCGGCACCCCGGCGATCTTCTGGCTCGACCCCAAGCGCGCCCACGACCGCCAGGTGCAGGCCAAGGTCGAGACCTACCTCAAGGCCCACGACACCACGGGCCTGGACATCCGCATCCTCGATCCGGTCGCCGCCACCCAGCTGTCGCTGGAAACGATCAAGGCCGGCAAGGACATCATCTCGGTCACCGGCAACGTGCTGCGCGACTACCTCACCGACCTCTTCCCGATCCTCGAACTCGGCACCAGCGCCAAGATGCTGTCGATCGTCCCCCTGCTCGCCGGTGGCGGCCTGTTCGAGACCGGCGCTGGCGGCAGCGCGCCCAAGCACGTGCAGCAGTTCGTCGAGGAAGGCTACCTGCGTTGGGATTCGCTCGGTGAGTTCCTCGCCCTGCAGGTGTCGCTGGAAGACCTCGGCCAGAAGACCGGCAACACGCAGATCGCAGTGCTCGCCGAGACCCTCGACCGCGCCAACGCCAAGTTCCTGGAAGAGAACAAGTCGCCGGCCCGCGCCGTCGGCTCGATCGACAACCGCGGCAGCCACGCCTGGCTGGCGATCTACTGGGCGCAGGAGCTCGCGGTGCAGGGCAAGGACGCCACCCTCAAGACGCGCTTCGCTCCCATCGCCGCAGAACTCACCGCCAAGGCGGCCGATATCGATCGTGAACTGATCGCCGCCCAGGGCAGCAAGCTCGACCTTGGCGGCTACTACCAGCCCGATGACGCCAAGGCGTCGGCGGCGATGCGCCCGAGCGCGACCCTGAACGCCATCCTGGCCCGTCTCGCGGCCTAGCCGGCCAAGGCGCGGAAACCCATGAACCGCGCGCTGCTCGTCTGCGCAGCCCTGATCCTGGCGTTGTTCGCGCCGGGGCTGGAACTCGGGCCGTGGCACGAGCGGGTCGTCACCTACCTGCACGGTCTGCTGCTGGAGGCCTTCCCCTGGCTGCTGCTTGGGGCGTTGCTGGCGGCGCTGACCGAGGAATTCCTGCCCGACGCCCTGCTGCCCAACCTGGCGCGTCGCCTGGGCCGCGCCGCCATCCCCGGCACCGCCCTGGCCTCGCCACTGCTGCCGATGTGCGAATGCGGCATCGTCGCGGTGGTGCGTGGATTCATCGCCAAAGGGCTTCCTGCCCACCTGTGCATCACCTTCCTGCTCGCGGCGCCGATCCTCAATCCGATCGTCCTCGCGACCACCTGGATGGCCTTCCAGGACTGGCGCATGGTCGCGCTGCGCGCCGCCTGTGGTTTCACCATCGCCTGCCTGGCAGGCATGATCGCTGCGCGGTGTGGAACCGGGGCGGTGCTCGCCAACCCGCCTGCCTTCGGTCTGGCTGGTGTGCGCATCTCGCTGGCGCAGGCCCGTCCGCTCTCTCAGCAACTTCCCGGCATCGCGACCCACGCCGTGCGCACGGCGCTGCCAGCGGAACGGCCCGACCGCATCGGCTCGATCGCCCGGCGCACGCTTGGACATACCCTTGATATAGCTGCGGTGTTCATCCTCGGCGCCCTGCTCGCGGCCCTGGCCAAAACCAGCATTCCGCCTGAGGTTATCGCCAGCACCGGGGGGCATTACGTCGCTGGCCCCGCCATGGGTGGCATCCTGGCCATCGCCCTGTCGATCTGCGCCGAGACGGACGCCTTTCTCGCCGCGACCTTTGCCGGCATGGCTCCGCATGCCATCCTCTGCTTCCTGGTCGTCGGCCCCCTCCTCGATCTCAAGCTGCTGATGATGTATCAGGGCGTGCTGCGGCGGCGTGCGATCCTCGCCCTCGCCTTCGGCATCCCGCTGACCGCCTGGTTTCTCGCTCTGGTGGCAGGACTGGCATGGTGAGCTGGACCCGCCTGCTGGCGGCCTGCCTGTGGGCTGCCTACCTTCTTGAGCTCAGCCTGGGTGATTCCTGGGGTGATGTCGTCACCCCCACGGTCCGTAACCTGGCGGTGCTCAGCGGGGTCGCGGTCGGCATCCTCGCCCTCCTCGCGGCCCGTGGTGGCATCGACTGGAAGCGTCCGCCCTGGCCGACCGGTTGGGGCTTCGTGATCGCCGCCGCCCCGATTTTCCTGCTGTGGCGAGCAGGGATTCCTGGATTGGATCACACCGCTGCCGTTGGGCGGACTGCGGTGCAGAATCTCGTGCCGCCGGCAACCGCTGCGCCCGCCGCCGACCCCTCCCGACCGCGCCTTGACCGCTTGACCCCGGATGCCGTGCGCGTTGTGAGAGTGCAGGCCATGCTGGTGCGACCCGTCGGCCGGCTGAACTACCTGCTGCCGATCACCGGTCCCCGCCCACCTGATCCGGTCGCGCTGCTGCGCTTCCGCATCATCTGCTGTGTCGCGGATGCCAACCCGGTGGCCGTCGCAGTGCTTGGCATCCCCGCCGCAGAGGTCGAAGACGGCATGTGGGTCGAGGTCGCGGGCACGGTGCGGGCGATGGACGGCGGCGTCGTGATCGATGCCTCGTCCTGGCAGCGCATCGAACGCCCGGATAATCCCTACTTGCCCAGCACCTTGCCGTCCGGGCCCTGAGCTGCACACACTTCAGCCCCTTCGTCATGGGTGAAGTGCCGCCGCGGCAGCAGCCGGCCGAGCAGGCCATGACGCGGGCTCAGCAGCAGCGACAGCACGAAACCGGCCCCCAGCGCCGCGACCATGCACGCACCGCTCGGCAGATCGAGATGCCAGCTGACCAGCAATCCGGCGCACGAGGCGAGGCCGCCGTAGATCGCCGAGACCAGCAGCATGCTGCCGAATCGTTCGCACCACAGATACGCGGTGGCGGCCGGCAGGATGAACAGGCCCAGCGAGAGGACCAGGCCGACGGCATTGAGCGCGGCGACGATGTTGATCACCACCGCGACGAGCACACCGAGGTGGATGAGCAGGCTGCGCCCACCGCTGACACGCAGGAACTGCGGATCGAAGGCCTCCATGAGCACGGCGCGATAGGACAGGCAGATGGCCAGCACGGTGGCGCAGGTGGTGAAGCAGACGCGCCACAGATCATCGCCGGTGACGCCGAGGATGTTGCCGAAGAGATAATGCAGCAGATCGACCGGGGCGGCGACCTGGCTCATCAGCATGATGCCGACCGCGAAGCACAGCACGAAGAGGCTGCCGAAGGCAGCGTCCTCGGGCAACCGCGTGAGATGGTTGACCAGGCCGCTCATCACGGCGGTGCCGAGACCGGCCACTGCCGCTCCGGCATAGAGTCCGGTATGGCCGGGGCCGAACCACATATACGCCAGGCCGATGCCAGGCAGCAGGGCATGACCGAACGAGTCGGCGATGAGCACGATGCGGCGCAGCAGCAGGACGCAGCCGACCAGGCCACCGGCGATGCCCAGCAGCAGAGCCATCGCCAGGCCGCGCACCACAAAGCGGTGGGTAAAGGGTTCGGCGAGGAAGGCGAACGGATCAACCATGCGCCACCCCGTAACAGCGGGCGATATTCGCTTCGCTCAGCACCTCGGCGGTCGGCCCGACCGCGACCAGTTCGCGGTTGATGAGCAGCACGTGATCGCACCACGCCCGCACCGCCGCGAGATCGTGGATCACCGCCACCGCCAGCCTCCCTCCCGAGGCCCAGGTGCGCAGCCGGCCGAGCAGGTCGCGCCCGCTCGGCTCGTCCAGGCCGGTGAGCGGTTCGTCGAGCAGCAGCACCTCGGCGCCACTGGCCAGGGCACGTGCGACCAGGGCACGCTGCTGCTGGCCGCCCGACAACTCGGCGAAGGGCCGGCTGGCCAGGGCGGTGATGCCCATCGCCTGCATCGCCTGGTTGATCGCCACATGGTCAGCCTGGCCATAGCCGCCGAACATGCCGCGTTGCGCATAGCGCCCGGTCGCCACCACCGTCCCGACATCGGCCGGGAACCCGGCGACCTGGGTGCGGCGCTGACCCAGCCAACTGATCACGCCCGGACGCCCGGATACATCGTGGCCATTCCACACCACACGACCGGTGTCGAGGGGCAGCCAGCCGAGGATGCCATGCAGCAGGGTGCTTTTGCCTGCGCCATTGGGGCCGACGACGCCGACCAGTCCGCCGCATGGCAGCGCGCAAGACACGTGATGCACCGCCGGGCGCTGGCGATAGCTGATCGTCAGATTCTCGAGGACGAGATGGTTGTGGTGGTGATGCGAATGGCTCACGGAATCGTGCCTGTGACCACGAGATCACCCGAGCCCCAGACCAGGCGTTCGGGCAGGTCGCCCAGACGCAGGCGCAGTCCACGGTGCGGCTGGGCGGCGGCCGGATCGGCCTGGGCGATGACGACGATCTCCTCGCCACCAGGTGCTTCGACAGTCCCATGCCATGACCACTGGTCGCTTGAACTTGCGGACTGAGCCTGACCAAGCACCAGTACCTGCCACCGGACGACCGGATAGGTGCTTTCCGCCGCTATCCGCATACGGCGCACCTCAGTGATGGTCTTGGGAGTCGAAACCTCAATTGAAACCGGCACTTCGCGCTCGATCCACCACACCAGCGCTATGGCCAGGAGACAGAATACGCCGCCAGCGGCAAGCCGGGTGAGCGCGGATGCGGCCAGGCCGATCATCTCAGGGCGGCGAGGATCGCAGCGACGTTGCTGCGGAACATCCCCTGGTAGCTCTCGGCTGGGGAACCAGCCGGCCCCAGGCCATCAAGGTACAGCGTCGCGGCGACCTTGACCCCGGCCTCGGCGGCGAGCTGCTCGACCAGGCGCGGATTCTTGGCGTACTCCAGGAACACGCCGCGCACGCCCTGGTTGCGGATCAAGGCGATCAGTTCGGCCAACTGCTTCGCGCTCGGTTCGCTGTCCTCGAAAGCGCCGTTGGGGGCCAGCACCTGGAAGCCGTAGTCACGGGCGAAATAGGCCAATGCACCGTGATTGGCGATGATCACCCGTCGCGCCTTGGGGATCGACGCGAGTTCGGCGGTGGCCCAGGCGTCGGTTCGACGCAGCTCGGCGATCAGCGCCTCGGCCCGGGTACGCACGGCCTCAGCCGCATCCGGGGCGGCAGCGATGAGGGCATCGCGGATGTTCTCGGCATAGCGCACCCCCTGCCGCATCGAGTTGTAGGGATGCGGATCGGGGACCGACGCCTGGTGATCGTGGGTGTGATCATGGCTGTGATCCGTGCAGCCTGCGGTCATCACCGGTTCGATGCCCGCGCTCGCCTGCACAACCGTGCCAGCGAAGGCGGCTTCCTTGGCCAGACCATCGAACCAGCCCTCGAAACCCATACCGTTGAGGATGACCATGCGGGCGGCGGTCAGGCGGCGGATATCGTCTGGGACCGGCTGGTAGGCATGCGGGTCCACGCCTGGCCGCAGCAGGCAGGATATGCTGAAGCGCTCGCCGCCGATCCGCACGGCCAAGTCATGCACGACAGTACTGCCGGTGATGACCGGGATGGGCTCGACTCCGGGTAGGGTCATGATCAGCGCGAGGATGGCGAGAATGCGAAGCATGATCCGCATGCTGGTATTGATAGTTCAGTATCAAGAAAGGAATGTCTGACCTTCCTTGCGTGAATGGGCTGCCATGCGTTGCAGCATATGATCTTGCGCTGGATCACAGGTTCACCATAAGTCCGCCGCGCACTGACTGGCAGCATCCACGACCGCAAACCTTCCTCGTAGAAGCTTCTCATGACCAGCCACGCCGCATTGGACGCCCCAGAACCGGCATCAACCGATGCACCACAGGACCGCAGCGGTCCGGAACTGATCAAGGCATCGCAAGCCTTCCAGGCCGAAAATCGTTGGACGAGCTGGAAGCTCCTGCTGACGACCGTCGCCGCACTGGTCGCCGGACTGTGTCTGGTGCTGTGGATCGAGCCGTGGCCGATCAAGATCCTGGCCGGGGCGCTGGTCGGCCTGGTCCAGGTACGGCTGTTCATCTTCTACCACGATGCACTGCATGGCGCGATATTCAGCCATGACCCGGTGGCACGCCTCTTCATGCGCCTGGTCGGCGTGTACCTGATGATCCTGCACGGTGTCTGGAAGGAGACGCACGACCACCATCATCAGAACAACGCCCGCCAGCTCGGTTCGTCTATCGGTACCTTCCCGGTGCTGACCATCGCCATGCTGCAGCGGCTCTCACGCTGGGATCGGCTGCGCTACCGCATCGCGCGGCATGGCCTCACCATGCTCGCCGGCAGCCTGACCATGATGCTTGGTGGCATGGTGTGGGCCCCGCTCATGCGTCAGCCACGGCGGCACTGGGGCGGGCCGCTGGCCGTGGCCCTGCATATCCTGGTGTTCATCGCCGTCGGCTGGTATGCGGGATGGATCAATGCGCTGTGCCTGTTGACCGTCCCCTGCCTGGTGTCGATGGCGATCGGCACCTACCTGTTCTACGCCCAGCACAACTTTCCGGCGATGAAGCTCACCTCGCGCACCGAGTGGACCTTTGCCGCCGCGGCGATGCAGGCGTCCAGCATGTTCGAGATGAGCCCGCTGATGCGCTGGTTCACCGGCGACATCGGCTACCACCACGTCCACCACCTGAACCACCGCATCCCCTTCTACCGTCTGCGCGAGGCGATGGAGGCGATCCCGGAATTGCAGCAGCCAGGACGCACCTCGTGGCATATCCGCGACATCCGCGCCTGCCTCGACCTGTGCGCGTGGGACCCCGAGCTGCAGCGCATGCTGAGCTGGCGCGAAGCGCGCAGCCGCCTGGACGTCAGGGCCGCCTGACCGGCAGCGGCGGCAGACCGCGCGCGGCACGGATCTCGGCCCGCTTGGCAGCATCACGCTTGGCCGCCTCGATCTCGCGCAGGACGATCTGGGCATCGACCGCTCCGCGCGCGGCGGTGTAGCGCCCGGTCAGCCTGGTGTCGGGCTTCAGCGCGGTCTGCTCGTGCAGCAACCACATCTCCTGGCCGTACTCGCTGCGCCGCAGTTCGGGTGCGAAACGGGAGAAGAACCGGGTCAGGTTGTTTACATCGCGCAGCAGCAGCCGCTTGGCGTTGGAATTGCGCGCCGCGTCGGTGGCCTGCGGGAAGTCGATGATCACCGGTCCGTTGGTGGCGTGCAGGATGTTGTATTCGGAGAGATCGCCATGCACCACGCCCGCGCAGAGCATGCGCGACACCTCGTGCACCAGTTGATAGTGCCAATGCTTCGCCTCGTCACGCTGGTAGTGCTGGGTCGCCAGTTGCGGTGCCGGGTCGCCATCGGCGCCGGTGACCAGATCCATCAGCAGGACGCCGTCACCAAGCTGGCGCAGGCGGGGGATGCGTATGCCAGCGGCATTGAGCCGGCGCATTGTGTCGGACTCGGCAGTCTGCCAGGCGGCCTCGCGCTGGGCTTGGCCGAAACGGCTGCCGCTGTCTATCGCCCGGTCGCGACGCGTGTCGCCGCTGCGCCGGCCTTCTACGTAGTCCTGGCGCTGACGGAAGTTCCGCCGATGCGCCTCCTTATAGACCTTGGCGGCGCAGATGCCGTCCTCGGTCTCGACCACGAATACCTCGGCCTCCTTGCCGCTCTTCAACGGCCGGATGATGCGGCGGACGAAGCCGTCATCGATCATGGAGCGGAGGCGGTCGGGGATCAGCATGGGCGGTCGCATTTGATGCAGCGCCCGCCGTTGTCCATGCGCGACCGCGCGGGTTCAGGCGAAGGCGAACTCCTGCTCTGGTTTGCGCATGATGGTGCGGAAGCGCAGCTCGAGATCGTCGCCGCCGCCGCGCCATCGCAGCAGCAGATGGTTCCATCCCCGTTCGAGGGCGATGTCGGTCGCCGTCCCGGGCAGGGTGACATCGGGGCGTCGGACACCGTTGATCACCAGTTCGACGCGGCCAGCACCGCCCAGGTCGAGGAAGGTCAGCGCTTCGGGATTTGGCACGCCCAGATTGGTCACGTCGTTTCGACGTGCCACCGGCGTGTCGACAACCAGGTAGATCCAGCGATCGGCGGCGGTGGCCGGGAAGGTCCAGCGGCCATCCCGGCCTTCAAGGCCACGCCAGGCGGCAAGCAGTAGGATGGGGCGGTTGAGCAGCCGTTCGAGTCCGGGCCGCGTGGCCTGGCGCAGCCGCTCTGCCAGCCCGTCATCGCAGGGGCCGTCGAATATCTGCACCGTGGTGGGGTGGCCGGCCGACCGGGCGGCAGCGCCGGCGATGGCCCCGGCCAGGAGGTCGCGCGGTGCCTCGCCCAGGTTGGCGCGCAGGCGCAGGCGCAGCCGGGCATGGCGTTCGCGCAACAATGCGCCATCGGTGGCCTGCGGCGGGGCGAACTGCGAGAGGATGATCTGGCCGGCGCCGATGCGGATGCGGCCTACGGCAACCGCATGCTGCGGCCGCTCGGCCCCGAGGAAGCGGGTACGGGTGTGCGCACGCAACGGTTCGGTTCGACCACCATGTGGGAACATCTCGGCGAGACAGCTGGCCGTGGGGGTCTCCCACCACGATTCGAGCCCATCGGCCGGGGCGATGAAGGTGCTGCCCACGCGGTGGTCGGCCGCTTCTGCGCCGCAGTAGGTCCACCGCTCGACCCCGCAGCCGTCCTCATGGCTCAGGCCATCGAGCAGCTGGTCACAGCCCGAGCGGACAATCTGCCAAGTATCCGGCAGCTCGACCGGCCGCAATGCGACTCCGGTGGCGGTGGCCCAGGTGGCGAGACCTGCGGCATCAAGCGGGCCGACGCAAACGACGGCTCCCCGTCGCGCCTCTTCGACCAGGCCAGCTGGCACGGCCTCAGCCGTCGCCGTGATGATGCGCTGCACGGCCGGGGCCTGCCATGCAGCGAGGTGTCCAAGAAGATTGCACAGCAGACGGCGGGCGGCGGGATGGGCTGCCGCCTTGCCGGTAACGAGGAACTGGCAGCCGATCAGCACGCCAGCTCCATGACGCACCTCGATGAGCGGCGCAAAATCGCAGGACCCGTGACCAAAGCTGCCCACGCCCGTATCGCACAGGGCCAGAGCGGAACCGTCACCCTTACGATAACAACGGTCCGCCACAGCCGTATCACCGCCGGCATGGGCATAGCCAGCGTCACCCCAGAACCGGAGATCGACATCTCCGATCCCGGCCATGGAGCGATGATGCGGTGCGCGGACGAAGGCGGTCCGTACGCTCTTGGCTTCAAGCCGCAGGCCTGGGAAGACGCTAGTCTCCTGCTCAAGCAGCAGGACACGTCCACCGGCGGCGCAGAAGCGCGCCAGGATCTGGTTGATCGCAGATCCGGACCGCACCAAGCCGCGTTCGATCACCAGCACGCGCACGCTGGACAGGTCTTCGAGCGTGGCCAGGCGGCGCGGGCACAGACCGACAAGGGGCCAAAGCTGGTCGCTGCTGCCATCGCCATGCACCGCCAGCCCGTCGATGGCAGCAGCGCGCGGAGCGTCGATCAGCACCTGGCGGGTCCAGCCGTCGCGCCGATCACCCGACCGGTCGATGAAGGAGGCCTCCCAGTCGTAGAGGCCGGTCGGCGCATCGCAGGCGAGCACGGCATCGACTGGCAGGGCGCAACGCCGGCCGCGCCCGAGGCGCACGGCATGGCGCACCTGGATCAGCGGTGCGGATCCGGAGCGGCTGAGGCGCAGCAGCAGTTCGCCTTCCACCGGCCCAGTGCTGTCGTTCACGACATGCACGGTGCGGGTGAAGCGGCCACCCGGCACCTGGCCGGAACGCAGATTCAGATCGATCACGGCCAGCGGCCTGAAGGATTGCGCCTGGATTGCGAACCCGACATCGGGGGTGTAACCGCTGCCGCCTTCCCAGAAACGGAACTCGCTGCTGCAGGCAGGCACCTGCAGCGGCTTGGCGCCCGGAGCGGACCAGTCGGCGTAGTCCAGGCGCACCGCCGGGTGCGGACGCAGGTTCTGCAGGCACGACAGGTTCCATGGCCCGAAGCAGCAGACCCCCTGGGTGCGACCGCCCTCGACCACCCAGGCGGTGTCGGTCGCCGCCGCCACCTCGACCGCGCTCCATGCGCTCCAGGCACGATCGCCGGCCAGGTGGAAGGTGTTGTTGGGGCCGCTGTAGTGATAGAGCGACATCTCGCCGCTGTGCAGTGGTTGGCGCTGGTCCCACCATCCCAGTCCACTGCATTCATCGCCATAATGCCGCGACAGGATCGCCTGATCGCCCTCCGGCCACAGCGAACTGTCACCCTCGTGGTAGGCCGGACGCGATGGATCCAGTTCATGGAACAGCTGCCTCAGCCGGGGCAGGCGTTCACGGGTCAAGGTCGAGGTGTCGCGGTTCCAGCGCATCTCGTTCTCGACCGACCAGAGGATCACGGCCGGATGGTTGCGATCCCGTTCGACGAAGCGCCGGACGTGATCCTCGGCACGTTCCCAGTACAGCGGATCATCGGCGCCCTGCTCGCCCCCTGAGCCATGGATGCCGCATTCGCCAGTGACCAGGATCCCCGCCTCGTCGGCGAGATCGAGGATCAGGCGTGGATGCGGATGGGTATGCAGCCGGGTGTGGTTGAGATTGGCGTCACGCATCATGGCGAACCACTGCCGCGTCCATGACTCGGTCAGGTAGTACGGCGTCGTCTTGTGGCCCCAGTCGCTGAACAGGTGGATCGGGTGGCCATTGAGCATGAGGTCAGGGCCATCGATCCATACCTCACGGAAGCCGAAGCGTTCACGGTGCATCTCGCCGCCCTCGCCCGCCAGGCTGGTGCGCAGTTCGTGCAGGGCGGGATCCTCAGTCGACCAGAGGCGGGGGTTCGGCCACGGCACCTCGCTGACCACCGTGCGCATCTCACCCGGAGCCAGGTCCAGATCACAGCCGGGCAGATGGAACAGGGCTTCGGCCCGTCCGGACCGCACCCACGGCGCGACCTCGGCCATAAGCCGCACCCGGCGCTGGATGGGGCCGTCGTTGGCCACCTCCCAGCGTACGCGCAACTGCGAACGGCGGACGCTGGTATCGATGGTGCAGCCCACTACACGCACCTCGCCGCGCTCCTCGAGCCAGGCGTCCTGCCACAGGCCGCTGTGATCGCAGGGGATCCAGTTGCCGGTCGGGGTCAGCATCCGCCCCGCCTTGCTGTGATGGTTGATCTGGCCATCGCGTTCATAGTCGGCGATGCGCACCGCCAGTTCGTTCTCGCCAGGACGCAGGTGGTCTTCGATGTCCACGCGCAGCGGCAGGGTCGGATGGACGTGGTAGGCGACCCGGACGCCGTTGACGAATACCCAGCCACGCGGCATCAGCCCCTCGAGCACCAGATGGCGACGCCGCCCGGGAACCGCTGCCGCAGCCACGAAGACGCGCCTCGCCCAGCCGGCGCGGGTGCGCGCCCAGGCCATCGGATAGGCGTAGGCGTCGAACAGGACTTCATGGTCATCGCGCAGCTCGTCCCAGGTCGGCAATGGCTTGAAGCGCAGCTCGCCCGGCAGGCGCACCGCATCCTTGGGCTTGGTCCACCAGGATGGGACCAGGTAGGCGCGCGGCGCCCAGCCCCCCTGCGGCACACTACACGGTTCCGGCTGGGGCGGATCGCCGAAGACGGGCTGGAAGTCCCACCACCCATTGAGGCAGGTGCGGTGCGTGTCGAGGATGCTGGTCATGGACCCATCGTAGCGCCAAGCCCCCGGGGACGACAAGCGGCATGCCCCGTCAGCGATCCGGCATTTTGCGGCGCCGCTTTTTGACTAGCATACGGCATGTCCTGGACGGTCGGCATCGCGGTCGAGAACTACTTCGTGGCCGGTCCCGACCTCGCCCTGGCGCTGGTGCGGGCGGTCGCCGCCGTGCCGGGTTGGCAACCGTTCCTGGTGCGCGGGGCGGGCAGTGACGTGCGCGAGCTGCGCAGCCGGCTCGGTTGCGCCGACGCCGTGATCTGCTGTCCGCAACCCGGGGAAATGCATCGCGCCGTCGCCGGACGGCCGGCGGTGGCCCTGTTCGGCACGGCACCGGGCCTGCCTGCCGTCCTGTTCGACAACCGCAGCCTGGGACGTGCGGCCGCCCGGCAACTGCTCACGGGCGGCTGCCGTTCGCTGGTCTGGCTGGGGGCTGCGGCAGGCGAGATCACCCAGCAGCGCCATGCCGGCGTGGTCGAGATCGCCACCCGCCACCAGATCGGCGTCACCATCCTGCCCGACAGCGAGGCCTCGCTGGCTCCGCTGCAGCGCCTGCCCGGGCCGGTCGGGGTGGTGGCCTACAATGACATCTTCGGCGCCCGCCTGGTGCAGCGCTGCATGGACGCCGGCCTGCCGGTCCCGGAAGCCATCCAGGTCATCGGCATCGATGACGACGTGCTGGCCTGCCATGGCTGCAGGCCGGCGCTCAGCAGCGTCGGCCTGCCGTGGGCGGCGGTGGCTACTGCCGCGGTTCGGCAGCTGCGCCGCCCCGGGCCACCGGTGGCGATCCCGCCCGGAGCGGTGGTGGTGCGCGGCAGCACCGCGGAACGCCTGCCCGAGGACACCCTGGTGGCGCAGGCCTGTGTGCTGCTGCGCCGTTCCCCGGGATGCAATGCCGGTGAGCTTGCCGCCAGCCTGGGCGTCAGCCGATCGCGCCTGGAACGGCGTTTCCGCGCCGCCCTGGGCCGCTCGCCGCTGGCCGAGATCCAACTGGTGCGCGCCGCCTCGGCCCGACGGCTGCTGGCCGAAGGCGTCAGCGTGGCGCATACCGCCGAACTGGCCGGCTATGCCAGTCCCGGGACCATGGCGCGGGCGCTGCGGCGGCTGACCGGACTGGCTCCACGCGCCTTGCGCGGCTGAGGATCAGCCGCGCAGGACGGCGCCGGTGCGCACCACCGCTGCGAGGATGCGCTCACGGGCGCCGGCGATGTCGGCCTCGTCCAGGGTCTTGTCCTGGCTCTGCAGCGTGGCGGTGATGGTCACCGCCTTGCGGCCGGCGGCGTAGGGTGCGCCACGGTAGATGCCGACCAGGACGAGATCGGTGAGCAGCGTGCTGCCCGCCTGGCGGACCGCCCCGGCGATGCTGGCGAAGGGCAGGGCCTCGTCGCATTCCCAGGTGAAGTCGTTGGCCACGCTCTGGAAGCGGCTGGGCATCACCAAGCGGACCGGAGCCGGTTCGCCAGCCACCGCCAGCAGGCGTTCGAGGTCGAGGCGGAACCAGCCGACGCGCTCGGGACAGCCGGCCATTTCGCGCAGACGACGCGGGATCTCGCTGGCCAGGCCCACCGGCTTGCCAGCAACCAGCAGCTCGACGGTGCGGCCGAGGACGCCATCGACACCGGGTTCAGCGGGGCGGAACGAGGCCTGGTGGCCGAGTCCGGCCAGACCGGCGAGGGCGGCATCACGCGCGGCAAAGAAGGGCGCGGCATCGTCGGCGGCAGCGACCACGCCGGTGGCGACCAGCACCTCATCGCAGGCTGATCCCAGACCGGGACCGTAGCACTTGCCGATCTCGTAGCAGGCGAGGGCGGGCATATGCTTGCGGTTCTCGGCCACTGCGCGCAGCAGGCCGGGCAGCAGGCTGGGCCGCAGGTAGGTCCACTCGGGCTGCGGCGGGTGTTCCAGGCGCAGCCGGCGCTCTTCGGGCACGGCCAGGGCGTCGCACCAGGCCGGCGAAGCGAACACGTAGGTGCACACCTCGTCGAGGCCCTGCGCCGACAGCGCATCGCGCAGGCGGTGTTCAGAACTACGTAGCGGATTGGCGCGCGGGGTGGCAGCGGGCAGGCGCGGCACCTCGGGAGCGAGGCGCGACCAGCCGGCGAGGCGGCCGGCTTCCTCGACCAGATCCGCAGCGGCGGAGACATCCTTCCGGCGCCACCACGGCACGGCGACGGTGCAGGCCTCATCAGAGCCGGCGACATGGAAACCGAGGCGTGACAGACGAGCGCGGGCCGCAGCCGGGCCATCGCGGAAGCCGGTGAGCGCATCGGCCTGGCCGAGATCGAAGGCGACGCTGCGCGCCTCGCCCGCCAGGAGACCGTCGTGGAAGCGGGCGGTGACGCGGCAACCGGGGCACAGCTCGGCGAGCAGCGCCACGGCACGGTTGATCGCGGCCGGACACAGTTCGGGCTGGATGGTCTTCTCGAAACGCGCGGCGCTATCGGTGCTGAAGCCATGGCGCAGCCGGCTGCGCCGGATGCGCTCGGGCACGAAGCTGGCGGCCTCCAGCAGGATCGCCGTCGTATCAGCCGCGACCGCCGAGGCGGCGCCGCCGATCACGCCGGCTACCGCCAGGGCATGCTCGCCATCGGCGATCACCACATCATCGGGGCCGAGTTCATGCTCGCGGTTGTCGAGCGTGGCCAGCTTCTCGCCCGGACGCGCGGCGCGCACCAGGACCTCGCGGCCGCGGAAGGCGCGCAGGTCGAAGGCGTGCATCGGTTCGCCGAGTTCGAGCATCACGAAGTTGGTGACATCGATGAGCAGGCCGAGGGGCCGCACACCAGCCGCCTCAAGCAAGTCGCGCATCCAGCGCGGACTTTCGCCATTGGACACACCCTCGACCACGGCGCCGCAGTAGGTCCAGCAGCCGGGATCGGCGCGGCGGGCCGACCAGCCGGCCGGGGCGTCGTTCCATGCCAGGTCGGGTTCGGCCGGCGCGGCCGTCTCCAGCACCGCGGCTACCTCGCGCGCCCAGCCGAGGTGGCCCCACAGGTCGGCGCGATGGGTGATCGCCGTGTTCGACACCTCCAGCACGGCATCGCCGACACCGAGGGCGACTGCCAGCGGCGTGCCGGCAACCAGCGCGTCAGCCAGGATCATGACGCCATCGTGCGAGGCGCCCAGGCCGAGTTCGTCCTCGGCGCAGATCATGCCCTGCGACAGCTCGCCGCGCAGCTTGGCCTCCTTGATCGTGATCGTCGCCGGCTTGCCGTCCTTGCCTGGCATGGTCAGGGTGGTGCCGACGGTGGCGACGGCGACGGTCTGGCCGACCGCGACATTCGGCGCCCCGCACACGATCTTGAGCGGACTCGGCCCACCGGCATCGACCGTGGTGCAACGCAGGCGGTCGGCACCGGGGTGCTTGTCGCAGGTCAGCACCTTGCCGACCACCACACCGTCGAGGTTGGGGCCGGTGCGGTGCACCGCTTCGATCTCGCAGGTATGCACCGACAGGCGATCGGACAGGTCCTGATCGCTGATCGCGGGAGCGTGTGGCAGGAGACGACGGATCCAGGACAGGCTGACACGCATAGGAGGGCGGAACCTTCGGCTGAAAGCGAGGGGAATCAACAGACAGGACGCATACGCCAAGGCGGAAGGCTGAAGAATTGCCAGGTTGCGCAATCGTCGCCAACGGCCGTGCGCAGCATGGGCCGTGAACCGGACAGACGCCGGTCGCTCGCACCAAGCATCTCTTCCGCCTTCCGCCTTCCTATTTCCGCCTTTCGATCTGCGTATGCATTGCCCCCGCCCGCCGCCCAAGCGTTGCACCCCCCTGCCTGGGCCGCTACAACCCGCCCCGTGCCTGACCCGACCCTGGTCTCCGCCTGCCCGATCTGGCGATCCCCGCGCTTCGACATGCTTGAAGAAGCGTGGGATACCCCGGATGGCCGGGTCGTCCGCCCGGTCATCCACCACCCCGGCGCGGTGGTGGTGATCGCCCAGCCGACCCCCGACAGCCTGCTGCTGGTGCGTCAATGGCGCTACCCGGTCCGGCGCTGGACCCTGGAAGTGCCAGCCGGCACCCGGGTCGCCGGCGAGGCCCCCGAGCGCACTGCGGCCCGTGAATTGGCCGAGGAGGCCGGCTATGGCGCCGACCGGCTGGTCGAGATGCGTCGATTCTTCCAGGCACTCGGCGTCTCCGACGAAGAGATGATCGTCTATCGCGCCGAGGGTCTGCACCCGCAGGCCGGGCAGCGCGACCACGGGGAACTGGTCAGTCCCGAGGTCGTGCGGCTCGCCGAACTGCCCGCCCTGGCCGCGCAGGGGCTGCTGTGCGACGGCAAGACGCTGCTGGCCTTGGCGTGGCTCGGGGTTCAACTGGAGGGATCGTCGTGAACGCCCGATCCCGCACCAAAGACACCGCCGCCGAGGTCGTCACCCGCAGCCATGCCGGGCGGGCGGCCGAACGCACCGGCGGCGTGCTGATGAAACAGGCCCGTCACGCCGGTCGCGGTGTGCTGCTGTTTGTCGATACCTGTGCCCAGGTACGCAATGTCGGCAGCGTTCTGCCACAATTGATGCGCCAGGTCGAGATGGCCGGCTTCGGCTCGATCGTCGTGCTCGCCCTGATCGCCGGCCTCACCGGCATGATCATGGCCATGCAGACCGGCTTCGAACTGCAGAAGATGGGCCTGCAGGAGAACCTGGGGGCGATCATCGGCGCCACCTTCTTGCGCGAGATGGGGCCGATCTGGTGCGCCATCATCATCCTGGCACGGGTCGGCGCGGCGATGGCGGCTGAAATCGGCACCATGGTGGTGAACGAGGAGGTCGACGCACTGCGCGTGATGTCGATCAATCCGGTGCGCTATCTGGTCCTACCGCGCGTCCTGGCGCTGGTCATCTCGATGCCGCTGCTGACCGCCATCGCCGACTTCGTCGGCTTGGCGGGCGGAGCCCTGGTCTCCGAGGCGATGTTCGATGTGACCATCGCCAAATTCAAGGAGAGTGCGATCCTGCTGCTCAACGGCCCGGACTTCTGGTACGGGGTGTTCAAGAGCGGCGTCTTCGCCTGCATCATCGGCACGATCGCCTGCGATCGCGGCCTGAACACCACCGATGGCGCCGAGGGCGTCGGTCGCGCCACCACCAGTACCGTGGTGTTGAGCGTGGTGTTCGTGCTGGTCTCCGACTTCATCCTCAACGCCTTCATCCAGGCCGTCATGCGGCCGATCTTCGGGTGATGCCATGAGCGACACCACCTCCCGTCCGCGCTGGGGCCAGACCGAACTCGAGCTGCCGGTGATGCCTGCCGCCCCGCCCGAGGGCCGCGAACCGCTGATCCGCATCCGCGACCTCAATCGCCACTTCGGTCCACGCCACATCCTGCGCGGCGTCTCGCTTGACGTGTACCAGGGCGAGACCCTGGTCATCCTCGGCGGTTCGGGATCAGGCAAGACCACCCTGCTGCGCCACCTCATGGCCATGCTGCGACCGGAGGATGGGCGCATCACCATCAAGGGAGTCGCTGCTGGCGGGCGCGATCTCGACATGGCTTCGGCCAGCGACGAGGACATCGAGTCTTATCGCCGCAACCTGGGCGTGGTCTTCCAGATGGCCGCGCTGCTCAACTCGCTGACCGTGCTCGAGAACGTCGGCCTGCCGCTGGTCGAGGTGGACCGGCTGCCGCCCGAGCAGGTACGCGAACGCGTGGTCGAGTCCCTGCGTCGCGTCTATCTGCCGGCCGAGGAGATCCTCAATCTCAAGCCGGCGGCTCTGTCGGGCGGCATGCGCAAGCGTGTGGGCATCGCCCGCGCCATCATCCAGCGACCGCGCATCATCCTCTACGACGAGCCGACCACCGGCCTCGACCCGGTGACGGTGAACGGCGTCAACGAACTGACCCTCGACCTGCAGAAGCGGCTCGGCGTCACCTCGATCGTCATCACCCATGACATGAACGCCGCCTTCATGATCGCCGATCGCATCGCCCTGCTCTACAAAGGCCGCATCGTCGCCTGCGGCACCAAGGACGAGACCCGCCTCAATCCCCACCCGGTGCTGCAGCAGATGCTGACCGGCAGCACCACCGGACCGCTCACGGAAGGCTACGGCTCGTAATGGCGATCTCGACCGAACTCAAGGTGGGCGCGCTGTTCTTCGTCGGCCTCGGCCTGTCGGTGTGGTTCACCTTCCAGACTTCGAAGGGCAGCAACGGCGTCGGCGAGCTGAAGGTGGATTTCCGCCGCGTCGCGCGTCTCGCGCCTGGCGATCCGGTGCTCTACAACGGTGTGCGCGTGGGCAAGATCGCCTCGGTCCTGCCAGTGCTGGAGAACGGAGAACCGCGCATCCAGGTCGCGTTCTCGGTGGACAAGCAGGCCCGCCCGGCGGTGCTCATCGGCAAAGAGAGCGTGATTCGCATCAACCAGGGCCTGCTTGGCGGCGCCAGCATGGAGATCATGTCGGACGGCGGCGTTCCGATCACGATCGAGAACATCGCCGATGTGCCGGCCAACGATCCCGCCTCCTTCGACGAGGTGATCCGTTCGCTGCAGGACATCCTCGACGAGAACCGCGAGGGCGTACGTGGCACCATCGCCTCGGCGCAGAAGGCCCTCGATGGTTTCGGGACCGCCTCGAAGCAGATCGGCGACACGGTGGCCGAGAACCGCTCCGGCATCAAGGCCACGGTCGTCAATGCCGAGCGCATGACCAAGGAGATCGGCGATCTCGTCGCCGAGAACCGCGCCACCGTCAAGGCGTCGATCGCCAACGCCGAACGCCTGACCCGCGAGATCGTCGATCTGGTCGCCGAGAACCGTGCCACCGTCAAGGCCGCCCTGGAACGCATGGAGCAGGCCAGTGCGCAGATCAAGGAACTGGTCGCCGAGAACCGTGCCAACATCCTTGCCGCCACCGGCAAGCTGCCCGGGGCGGTGGACAACCTCGCCGCTGCCGCCGGCCAGATCCGCGATGCGGTGGCGGAGAACCGCGAGGATCTGCGCACCACCATGCTGGGTGTCGCCGCCTTCGCGCCCAAGCTCGACCGCATCGGTGACAATCTCGAGAAGGTCACCGCCCAGATCGCCGCCGGCAAGGGCACCCTCGGCAAGCTGGTCATGGAGGATACCGTCCATGACCAGACGACGGCGGTGCTGACCAGCGCCCAGGAGCGTCTGGAGGAGATCAAGCCGTTCACCCAGGGCGTGTCGCAATTGAAGTTCTTCGCCGGCCTCGAAGCGGGCGGGAACATGCAGACCGGGGCCGGGCGTGGCGAGGCCTACCTGCGCATCGAACCGCAGGCGTGGAAGTTCTACCACGTCGGCCTCAGCTACCGCACCGCCCCCAGCGATCGCGTGGTTGAGCCTGACGATCCGGACAAGTTCCCGATCGACATCAACGCCCTGTTCGGTTGGCGCTTCGCGCCGGACGACAGCATCGAGCGCTACCGCTTCAGCCTGGCGGGCGGCATCATCGAATCCAAGGTCGGGCTGCAGACCGATTTCGCCCTGACCCGGAGCCTCGATCTGCGGCTGATGGCCCGGTTGAAGGACAAGGACCGCCTGCCCAACGAGCGGCGCTACGAGAGCGGCGATGTGATGCTGCGTGCCACCATGTCCTGGCGCTTCCTCGACCGCTGGTCGCTGATCGCGGGTGGCGATGATCTCGGCGGCGACGAACCCGGCGCCTTCCTCGGCCTGCGCGCCGAACTGCTCGACAACGATTTGCGTAACGGGTTCACGGCGGCCAGCTTCGCCCAGTGAGGCCCGTCCTGGGCGTCAGTTGCGCAGCGCCTCGACCGGATCCATGCGCGCCGCCTTCCACGCCGGGTAGAGGCCGAAGCCGATGCCGATGGCGACCGACACGCACACCGCCAGCACGGCGATCAGCGGATCGAAGGCGACGGTGAAGCCGAAGACGGCCTCGACCGCCAGGGCACCGGCCACCCCGGCGAGCAGTCCGATGATGCCACCGGTCAGCGACAGCATGCTCGCCTCGGCGAGGAACTGGGCCAGGACGGTGCGCCGGCTGGCGCCGACGGCCCGGCGGATGCCGATCTCGCGGGTACGCTCGGTCACCGTCGCCAGCATGATGTTCATGATGCCGATACCGCCGACGATCAGGCTGATCGCAGCGATGACGATGATCAGCAGGTTGAACACCTCGCGGGTGGCCTGGGCCTGACGCAGGGTCTCAAGCGGCACCGAGACGATGAAGTCCTCGGCCCCCCGGTGCAGGTCGGAGACGATGCGCCGGGCGAGCTGGCTGCGTTCGACCAGCCCTTCGTCGCTGGCCATGCGCAAGGCGATGGCATCCACCTGGGTGTCGCGGATGACCTTGCGGTAATAGGCGCGCAGGGTGCTGTAGGGCAGATAGACGTCACGGTTGCGATTGGAGATCGCGATGTCGCTGATCTCGCTGGTGGCATAGGCCTTGCGCCCCATTACGCCGACGACAGTCAGCAACTGGTCGCCCACCGTCACGGCCGAACCAGGGGTGGCCTCCAGGCTGGCGGCCACGTCCGCTCCCAGCACGCATACGCGCGCGGCTGCCGATTCGTCACCGGCATCAAGGAAGCGCCCCTTCTCGACATGGAAGTCGAGCACGGCCTGCAGATCGCCGGTGACCCCCTGCGGGGTCGCGTCGGTGGCGAGGCGATCGCCCAGCCGGACCTCGGCCTTCAGTTCTTTCCAGGCCGCCGAGGCCTCGATCCCGTCGATGTGCCGCCGGAGGCTGGTGAGATCCTCGGTGGTGATGCCGTCGGGATTGACCCGGCGCTGGGCGAGCAGGCGCGCGCCATCGAGGTTCAGGCTGCGCACCTGGATGGCATTCATGCCGATCTGGCGGATCTGCTCCAGCTGACGCTGCTTGCCGCCTTCGGTTATCGCGGTCATGGCGATGACCGAGGCGATCCCGAACACGATGCCGAGCATGGTCAGGGCGCTGCGCATCTTATGCGCCAGCAGCCCCTCGTGCACGGCGATGCGCAGCGTGTCCCCCGATTTGATCACCCCCTCGCCTTGCGGCTTGGGCACATCGGCGATGTCACCGCCAGCCGCCAGCCGCCCCGAACCGGAACTTGAGGATGGCTCGCCAGCCGGGCGCTGGTTGCTTTCGTCCGAGACGATCTTGCCATCGACGATGCGCACCGCGCGGTCGGCCTGCGCCGCCACACCAGGATCGTGGGTCACCAGGACGACGGTATGGCCGGCAGCGTTGAGCCGCCGGAACATCGCCATGATCTCGGCGCCGGTGCGCGAATCGAGGTTGCCGGTCGGTTCGTCGGCCAGCACCAGACGCGGTCTGCAGGCCAGCCCGCGGGCGATGGCGACGCGCTGCATCTGGCCGCCCGAAAGTTCGTTCGGGGTGTGGCTGAGACGGTTGCCCAGGCCGAAGCGGGTGGCCAGGGCCTGCGCCGTCTCCTGGCGGCGGGCGGGGTCCTCGCCGGCATAGACCAGGCCCAGGGCGACGTTGTCCACCACGCTGAGGTCGTTGAGTAGGTTGAAGGACTGGAAGATGTAGCCGATCTCCCGGTTGCGCACCTGCGACAGGGCCGCGTCATCAAGCGCGCCGACATCGACACCGCCCAGGAGATAGGATCCGTCGCTCGGCCGGTCGAGGCAGCCAAGGACGTACATCAGGGTCGATTTTCCCGAGCCCGAAGGGCCGACGATGGCGACGAACTCACCCTCGGCGATGTCGAGATCGATCTGGTCGAGGGCGCGCACCTCGTTGTCGCCCATGCGATAGATGCGCGAAAGCCCCCGGATCGAGATGAGGTTGGCGGCCATCAGCGGTTCCTCGTACGTTCGATCACCAGTGCATCACCTGCCTGCAGCCCGGATTCGACCACGAACCATTCCGCTCCGCAGGGCTGGCCCTGCACCTGCACGGGCGGCTCGCCAGCGCGGCGCAGGACCGTCCAGGCCCCCTCGGCGGTCCGCTGCACGGCCGCCAGGGGGACGCGCAGCACGCCACTGCGCTTCTCCAGCACGATCTCGACGCGCGCCGCCATGCCTTGGCGCAACTCGATCCCCTCGGTGGCCAGCAGCCGGACCCGGACCTCGAAATCGACCACATCGGCGAAGCCCGCCTTGCCGGCGAACTCGGGACGGCTGAACTTGTCCCGGCCTGCCCCGGAGATCTGGACCACCTCCCCGCGCAGCTGCCGGTCATGCAGGGCTGGGACGGTGACCGAGGCCGCCTGGCCGAGGCGCAGCCGGCCGACATCGGCCTGGTTCACGCGCAGCAGCACATCCATGTTCTCGGGCGGGAATATCTCGACCAGATTGTCCAGTTCCCAGCTCTGGTCGCCAGCCTGGCGCTGCCGGTCGCCATTGCGCATGACGCGCACCAGACCGGCGGCCTGCGCCTTGACCCGGTTGGGCGGGGAATGCTGTGACTTCTCGTGCTGGTCGCGCAGCTGGGCCAGGCGCTGCTCGGCGGCGGTGCGCTCTTCGGCTTCGTCCGGGCCAAGCAGGGCCAGTTCACGCTCGGCGAAACGCACTCCGGCCTCGAGGACGGCCGGGAAGCCGGCCGAGCGCTCCTGGATCTGGGCCTCGATGCGCCGGACCTGGGCCTCTTTCAGCGCCACTTCCTGCTCGAGCAGGGCGAGCGCCCGGGTGTAGGCCGAACGCGCATCCTCGGTCACGGTACGCGCCTGGGTGAGCTGGGCATCGGCCTCGGCGAGCTGGGCGGCATCCGGCGGACGGCTGGCGATGGCCAGGCGGGCGCGGATCACCGCCAGCTCGTTCTCCTGGCGGGACGACTGGTCGAGCAGCCGTTCCAGCTCGGAGCGGGCGAGGGATCCCGCTTCGACCGCGACCCGGGTCGCCTCGACGCGCCGACGCGTTTCGGCGAGTCCGACGAGGGCGTCCCGCTCATCAAGCTGGAGCCGGGACATGGACAGGGCCCGCTTCTCGACCTCGGCCCTGAAGCGCAGGTCGCTCTCGGCCTGCTCGGCGGTGGCAAGCGCCGCCGCCGCCACATCACGCGGGCCCTGGCGTTCGTCGCGCAGTCGTCGCGCCTCGGCCAGGCGTTCGGCGAAGCCGGCCGAGGCTGCCCGCGCCGCTTCGCTGTCGGCCTTGGCCTTCTCCAGGCGGTCCGCCCGCTCCTCGGCCTTGCCATCCTTGGTGTCGGTCGAAGCCTCGATCTCGTCGATGAGGGCCTGCTGGCGCAGGATGCGGTCGCGATTGCCCTGCCAGCCTTCTAGCGCAACCAGATAGCCATCAAGAGCCTCCTGGTAGGTGTCCTGGGCCTGCTCGGCCCGGCTGCGCGCCTCCAGGGTCACCTTGGCCAGTGGCCGCAGCGCCTCGGCGATGGCGACCAGTTCCAGGCCACCGACCGCTTGCGTCGAGACCAGCTTGCGGCGCAGCTCGGCCAGGGCGAGCGAACGTTCCGCCCAATTCAGCTTGGGCTTTTCGACGCCTTCACCATGCGCACGTTTGAGCTGTGCCAGCCGGAGTTCGGCCCGGTTCTGGACCAGCTGCGAACGCAACTCGGCGACCCGCCTGATCTCGTCCTCGTCGCTGAGGGTGAACAGGTCGTCGCCCGCCTCGACCCAGCTGCCGTCCTCGATGATCCACTGGAGCTTGGCGGTGAACGGCACCTTGGCGACGACGGGGTCGCGTGGCGCCAGCACGCCGAGTTCGCGCTGGACCAGTTCGATATCCCCGGTTCCGGCCGACACCTGCTCGGTCCAGGAACGCGGGGCCTCGCCACGCGGGGTAAGCAGCAGAAGCGTCGTCCCAGCGACCAACGCGGTGCCGCCAGCCCACCACCACAGGGACGCCTTGGAGGAACGTGGCATCAGGGGACCCTCAGCCAGCCTTTGGCGCCGGTGGCGAGGCGTGCCCGGAGTTCCTCGGGCGGGGTGAAGGAGACGATGGCGGTGAAGGCGCGACGACTGGTCACCGGCTGACCTTCGCCGTCGCCCAGCAGCCGGTCCCGCGGGATGACGAAGGCCCGGCCAACCTCGCTGAGCACGGCCGCGACCGGCCGGCCGGGGGCGGCATCGAATTCGATCTCGCAGGCGGTTCCGGAGCTCAGCCGGGGGAACACCTCGTCGGGCAGTTCGGCGGTGAAGGACAGGGTCCGCTCATCCACGATCTCAGCCACCGACATGCCGCTCCACACCGGGAACTCCTCGCCGATCTTCTCCGAACGCTGGGCCTGGTCGTTCCAGCCGGTCTGGAAGAGTATCCGCCCAGCAGCCGGGGCCTTGATCATGCGGTTGGAGGCAAAGTAGCGTTCCCAGCGATTGCCTTCGACTGCCCTGTCCATGGCGATGCGGTCGGCCAGGGTGCTGATCCGCTCCTGCTGGGCGCTTTCCGCCAACTCGGACTCGCGCCGAGCCAGGGCCTGCACCTTGTCGATCCAGGCCGCGGCCAGATCATGGGCGGCGAACCAGTCGTGCCGCACCAGCCAGGCGGCCTCGTCGAGGGAGTTGCGGGCGGCGGACAGCTGCGCCCGCTGCACCGCGACTTCGGCATCGGCAAGATCCTCGCGATCGGCGTCGCTGAGTCCGGCAAGACGTTCGCTGCGCAGCCGCGCCGCTGTGGCCTGCTCGACCATCCGTCGTCCCGCCTCGCGTCGATCCAGATCACCCTTGGGGTCGGGTTCCAGGAAACGGCGCAGGCGGATGCGCGCCTCCTGCTCGGCCGAGAGGCGGGCTGCGTGGTCGTCCTTGGCCCGCGCCTGGTTCTGGCGCCTGGCCTCGGCCGCGGCGATGATGTTCTGGACCGCCGCCTTGCGCTCGCGCTCTTGGCGCTCGCGGTCGCTATCCATCTGCGGGTTGTACACGGTCAGCACGACCTGGCCCAGCTCGACCTGACTGCCGTCGGCGACCAGGCTTTCCACCCGGCCCCACAACCACGGCAGGGCGACCCGGGTGCGCTGGCCGGGGATCACCTCGCCGCCGAACCGGCCCTGGGCATCCAGCCGCGGCCCCGCCGCTCGCGGGGGTGGCGGGATCAGCCGGTCGGCCTCGACCTGGGCCGCGACCAGCACGTTGTCGCCGATGCGTATCGCCTCGACCGGCCGGTCAGCGGTGGCGCCACGTTCGCGCACCACCGCACCCAGGCGATCGATGCGCACCAGATGCGGTGGCAGGGCGGTCGCCCCGTCGGGCACCTGGAACCGGAGCACCAGACCGACCTGCTCGCCAGGAGCGAGCTGGCCATGATGTCCGGCTTGCGGGCGCAGGCGCACCTCGCGCGCGGTGTTGTCGGCCGGATTGCCGGTTGACCACTCGCGCTCGCCCCGGGTGTAGCGCACATTCTGCGCTCCGATCGATACGACGGTCAGTGGCAGGCGCTGCCCTCCGCTGCGCAGCGCCTCCAGGCCGACGACCCGGACGCGGTCGGCCAGCGGCGCGGTCGATGGCGCCTCGGGCCTGTTCGCGGCAAGCAACGGGGCCAGTTCCTGCGCCACCAGCGTGTCGAGGACGAAGGTCGTGGGGTCGGACTGGAAGGACAGGGTCCGGGCGGGATCCTGGATCCGGAATCCGACGTAGGCATGGCCCTGGTGCGAGACGACGCCCGGACCCTGGGCGCGGACGGCCTTGATCTCGTTGTCGGCCACCGTGATGTCGAGGTTGCCATCAGCCACCTCGACCTCCTGGGTGAAGGTCTTCTCGCCGGGGCCGAGGCGGGGCGGCAAGGCCAGGGGCCGGCCCTCGATGCGGATGGCGGCCCCATCCCAATCACGCAGATCGCCCAGGCCAAGCCGCACTGCGTAACGACCGGCAGGCAAGGCATGCGACCAGGTGGCAGGCTTGGCGAGCAACACCAGACCGCCGGAGAAACCGCCGAGCGCGGCAACTCCGCCACGCCGACTACGCCCGCCTCCTCCACCACCGCCGCCACCACCGCCAGGAGCGGCCCCCGGTGTTGGACCGCCCCGACCTCCCATACGGCCGCCACCCTGGCCACCTGTATTCGGCTTGGACGCCTTCGACGCTGGCAGTTCGTCACGCCAGATCAATTCGTCAGCACCCAGATCCCGGTCCCAGGTTCCAGCCTGGACGAAGCCCTCCGGCAGCTTCCGGTCGGGTGGGGCGAAGCGGACGCGCAGCAGCGGGTCGCCGCCGGCAGCCGGCCGCACCTCGATCCAGATCAGCGGCGTACGATCCTGGACGTCGCGCTCGGCCTCGCGCAATTCGCCCTCGCTGCGTTCGAGATTGGTACGCCAGGACGTCTCATCACTCTCGATCTGCCGCACCAGGTTGCTGATCTGGGCACCGATGCCGAGCATGGGCATCTCCGCCCCATCATTGCCTAGCCCCAGCTTGACGGCCAGGCCCTGCAGGCGGATGCGCTGCACCTGCAGACTGGTCGGTTCGCCGTCGGGCTCGACGGCCAGGCGCCAAGCGAGTTCAGGACCGGCCACTGCCGCCCGGGCGAGCGCGGCCGCACGCACGGCGGATTCCAGCGCCTCGACGCTGGCCGTCCCGCGTTGATGCTCGTCGGTGATGCGCGTAGCCTCGCGCTCGGCGATGGCTGCTGCGAGTTCCGCCTGGCGTTTCTGGGCCAGCAGCAGTTCGATCTGGTCGGGGTCGCGCTGCTGAGCCACCTGGATGGCGGCGGCCAGCGCGGCGTGATCGGCGCGTAGCTTCCGCCTCTCGCCCTCCAGGCCCTGCAGGCTGGAGCGGCGCTGGGCCATGGAACGGTCGAATTCCAGCCGGGCGATCCCCGCTGCCCGCTGCAGATCAGCCAGACGGCGCTCGATCAGGGTGGTGTCGAAGCGGAAAACCACCTCGCCAGTCCCCACCAGTTGCCCGTCGGGCGCAGCCCAGGACAGGATCAGATCCTTGCCCGGAGCATTGAGCTGGGTGGTCGCTCCGCTGTCGGTCACGGTATCGGCTACGCTGTGCACCTCGATCTCGGCAGCGCCCAGGGTACAGGCCAGGAACAGGGAAGGGACGAGCCTAGAAATCGACATGTACGGTCGATCCAGGTGGAAGTTTGGCCGGGTCCCCACCTGGCGGCGTGAAGGTGACGGTGATGCGGAAGATCCGTTCTTCGGGGCCGACGGTGCGTCCCAGGGTGATCTCGTCGGCGAAACCGCGGGGCGGCAGGAAGGCGTTGGCCACCAGCGTCACGCGGCCGGGAATCTCCTCGGACAGGCCGGGACTGCGCAGGCGGATGGCGTCACCGACCGCGACCCGGGAGAAATAGCGCGCCGGCAGTTCGAAAGTCGCGCGACGGCCGGCACCGGTGGCGATGCGGAAGGGTTCCTGGGTCTGCAACCGGACCCCGGCCCGCGGAGTCGCACCGGAACCCCGGGTATAGACCAGCATGCCGTCGGCCGGGGCCAGCACGACCTCATCGGCGATCGAGGCCAGGTCACCCTCGACCCAGCGGCGGGTGCCCTCGAAACGGGCTGCCGCCGAGGCCAACGCCGCCCGGTAGGCCTCGCCAGCGATCGCCACCTGGGCCCCCTTGGCCGCCTCATCGTCGGCCGTCCATTGCATCCAGTCATCGAGGCGGCGGAGTTCGAGCCAGTCGCGGGCGAGTTCGCTGGAGGCGGCGGCGAGACGCGCATCATCGAGCGCTAATCCGGCCTTCTCCACGGCGATCTGGCGCTCGCGCAACTGCACATCGGAGATACCGCCTGCCCGGCGCTCCTCCTCGGCTGCCGCCAATTCACGCACGGCCCGTTCGCGGGTCACCACGGCCGTCTCCAGCGTCGCAGCGACCCGCGCCTCGGCCACGGCATCGTAGGACCGCCGCACCACCCACGACTCCAGCTTGGCTCGCTCGCGTTCGATCCCCGAACGTATCCAGGCGGCCTGCGCCGCCGCGCGCTGGTCGGCAGCACTGAGCTGGGCGATCTGCAGATCGAGCCGGCCCTGCACCAGGCTGAGTTCGGCATTGCTGCGCAACTGGTCAACCGGACGCCAGAACTCGGTCTTCGACAGGCCGGCGATGCGCTCGCCGGCCCGGACGAGGGTTCCTTCGGGCAGCACATCGACCACTTCCCAGCTCCACGAGCGGAGCAGGACCGGCACGAAGACGTCCGGTTCGACCAGGGCCGAGGCGCGCACCCGGCCCGGAGCGGGAGCCCCCTCGGGGATGCGCACCCGCTCACCGGCGGCAAGCCCGGACAGCGCGACGAACCAGTCCCCGACCTGGAAGCCGTCCAGCCGGCGCCGGGCACCGTCCGCGAGGGCGACCTCTGGCTGATCGGGATCAGGCACGCAATAGGATGGGACAAGCGTCGGACGGCCGGAAAGCTCGACCGCCAACCGGCAGGCCATCGACATGCCGGGGCGCAGGTCCGGCGGCACGCTATCGAGGCGAACGGTGGCGACGAAGACACGCCGCGCTTCGCGGTCCTCGTCCGGAGAAGCCGAGATCGTCTCCACCTGGCCGGTGATCGGGCTGGCCTCGGCGATCGGCGGGAACAGCGTGACCCGGGCGGATGGCGTCACCAGCGCGCGCAGTCGTTCCGGCACCCGGACCTGGGCGGCCAGGCCGTCCCGGCTGAGCACGAAGACGCAGGCGACGCCGCTGGCCGTGCGATTGCCAACCCGGGTCCATTCATCGCGCAGGAGAACCGTGCCAGCGACCGTCGCGCGTAGGGTCGGATCGGACAGCAAGGCCTTGCGTTTGATGAAGTCACGCCGCCGGTGATCGTTGCTACCGTCATCGCTGAGCCGGCGGCGGCGACGCTCCTCGGCCGTGCGCAGCTCGGCCGCCAGACCCTCGGTCTCGCTGGATCCCAGCTGGGCGTCGAGATCGGCCAGCGCCAACTGCAGGCGGCGCACCGTCGAACCGGCGGCCGGCAAGCGGGCCAGTTCAAGGGCCACGGTTGGCGCGGCCAGACCGGAACGGGTCCGCACCACCTCCTCGCGTGCCCGCGCCAGCTCGGAACCACTGACCGGCGATCCGGAAGCGGCGAGGCGTTCGAGACGGTCGCTGCGCAAGCGGGCGGCGGCGAACTGGGTCTGGGCGTCGGCCAGGCCGAGTTCGGCGATGCGTACCTGCTCGGCATCGATGTGGTCGGCTGCCTTGAGCTGGGCGGCGATCACCTCGCGGCGGGCCTGAAGCTGGCGGATCCGGCTGACCAATCCCTCGATGTCCCCTTCGCCGCGCAGAAGGCTGAGCCGGCGTTCCTGCTCGTCGCGCGCGATGGAGAAGGAGTCACGTTCGTTCCACATGCGCAGGACGTCTTCGGAGAAGGCGACCAGTTCATCTCCGGGCACCACCGCAGCTCCATCCGCGACCACCCGGGAGAACGGCACCCAGGACACACTGGGGCCGAAGCCGATCGGGGAGAGATGTTCCGTGTCGGCATCAAGGCCGATCCACAAACCCTCGGCCGGTACGCTGACGGCAGCCACGTCGGGAAGCCCCGCCGCCACTGGAGATTGTCCGGTGGTGCAGGCGCCCAGCAGCAGGACCCCGGCGAGCAGCCGACGTCTCACCGCACCGCCTCCGCAGGCACCAGGGCCTCGCGTTCGGCCAGGGCCAGCACCAGATCGATGCGGGCTTCCAGCAGATCGACCTCGGCACGATCGACCGTCTCGCGGGCACGGGTCAGTTCGAGGTTGTCCACCCGACCAGTACGGTAGCTGGCCTCGGTGGCGGCAAACTTGGCACGTTCGGCCTCAAGCCGCTGGATCGACAACTGCACCGTGCGCAACTGCACCTCGATGCGGCGGCGCAGTTCGCGGACCTGGCGTTCAAGGTCCATCTCGGACGAGCGCAGGCGCAGGCGCAACTCACGCTGCTGGCGTTCCTGCTTGCGCAGGCCGGCCCGCTCGCCCGACCAGGCGTCGAGTGGCATGTCGAGTTCGAGCTTCAGCGCGACGACATCCTCGGTCTGACCGAAACCTGAAGGCTGATCGCCCTCCCAGTGCCGCGCTGCCGAGGCGGTGGCGGTCACCTGGGGCGCCAGCCGGTCGAGCGCGATGGCGGTGTCCTCGCGACTCTGCTCAAGTTCGATGCGCAGATTGAGGAGATCCTCGTGCTGGACGAGGACCTGGGTGATGTCGCTGGCGAGTTCAGGCAGGACCGGCCTGACCCCGGTCACGTCCGAGGGCAGGATGGCGATGGATCCGCCGAGTGGACGGTCGAGGAGCGACAGCAGGCGATCCCTGGCGTTGGCCACCGATTGGCGGTCGCTGAGCAGGTTGGCCTCGGCCTGGTTGAAGTCGATCAGGGCGTTGGTCTCCTCGACCGGGGCCTTGAGCCCAGCCGCCACCGATTCACGGACACTGGCGAGGAACACCTTGGCCTGCTCGAGCCGGCTCTCGCGCAGCCGGATGCGCGTTTCCGCCTTCTGCAGGTCGTAGAAGGCCCGCGCCGCATCCAGGGCCATGCGCCGGGAGCGCAGGGCGAGGCTGTTGACCGATTTGGTGAAAGAACGGTCGGCCTGGCTGAGCTGCGCCGACAACCGGGCGTCCTCATGCAGTGCAAAGAGGCGGCGACCGATCGAGATGCCGACCGCCCCGGCATAGGGCGTCGCATCGCCCGTGCTGTCGGGGTCGCTCCAGGAGCTGCTGGCATAGGGTGACAAGGTGAAGCCGAGCAGGTTGGTGTTCAGTGCGATGCGCGCCTCGGCCTCATCGGAGCGCTCGGTCCCGGCGGCATCGCTGGTCAGCGTCCGGCCGGCACTGGCGGTCAGGCGCGGAGCGTAGGTCGCGCTGCGTGCGGTCGTCACGTCCAAGCGCGAACGCTCGGCGACACTGATCTGACCCCGCAGATCACGATTGTGTTCGAGGGCCCAGGCGATGCAGGCCTGGATCGACAGGGGTTCGGGGAGCGGGCGTTCGGCGGTGATCGGCGCGGCCTCGGCGCGGGCAGCGAGACGTTCGGCGGTACCAGCGGCGGCCAGCGGACCATCAACCGGCATCCGCTGCTCGGCAGAGCGGCGCAGGTCGGAGGCATTGCTGCATCCGACCAACAGCGCCCCGGTCAGGAAGATCATCGTAGGAGAAAGCTTTATGCGCATGTCGGGTATGCCATACAGAATGCGATGTGCGGACTCATGTGACGGGGCAATCGCGCATCATGCCAGAACCGAGGGGTTCCCCAGCGCCGGAGGCTGCGTAGCCTCCCCGTCCCATGAGCGCCCGCATCCTCGATGGCAAAGCCTTGGCTGAACGACGCCGCTCGATCCTCGGTGAGCGGGTGCGCACGTTGACTGCCCAGGGCGTGCAGCCCTGTCTCGCGGCGGTGACGGTGCGGAGCGATGGCGGGTGGACCACGTATCTGAAAGGTCAGGCTACGGCCTGTGCCGCAGTCGGGATCCGGCACCGCGTCATCCCGCTGTCATCGGATGCCGATCAGGCGGCGCTCATTGAGGCGGTCGAAGCACTCAACCTCGACGCCACGGTGCACGGCATCATCGTCCAGAGCCCACTGCCCGCAGGCTTCGACCAGGCCGCGGTCCAGGCCCTGATCAGTCCGGACAAGGATGTCGAGGGCGTCGGCCCGGCCAATCTCGGCCTGGTCATGGCTGGCCGGCCCGCGCTGGCCCCTTGCACCGCCCTGGCAGCCTTCGCCCTCGCCCAGGAGGCTTTTCCCGATCTCAAAGGCGTCGAGACCACGGTGGTCGGCGCCAGCACCATTGTCGGCAAGCCCCTCGCCCAACTGCTGACCAACGCCGGGGCGACAGTCACGCTGTGCCAGATCACCACGCGCGACACGCCGACCCACTGCCGGCGCGCCGATCTGCTGTGCGTCGCGGTCGGCAAGGCCGGCCTGGTCAAGCCGGACTGGGTCAAAGCTGGTGCCGCCGTGGTCGATATCGGGATCAACCGCATGCCCGGTCCGGATGGCAAGGCCATCGTGGTCGGCGATGTCGATCCGGCCGCCGCCGCGCATGCCGGCGCGATCACCCCGGTGCCGGGCGGGGTCGGGGCTCTGACCACGACCATCCTGCTGGAAAGCACCGTCACCGCCGCCGAACGCCTCGCCGCCACCCGGCCGGCGGTCGATAGCGCCGCAGTCGCCCGGTTGCTTGGCATCGACCTGCCTCCGGCCATCGCCGAACGCATCGCCCTGCTCATCGGACGCACCGGCGGCGAAGCCCCGGCCCAGGGCCCGATCGAGCGCCTCCTGGCGCGCGGCGTCGTCATCCTCGACGGGGCGATGGGATCCGAACTGATCGCCCGTGGAGTCGCCCCCGGCGCCACCGCGCAGGCCAATCTCGACCATCCCGACATCGTGCTGGCGGTGCATCGCGCCTACCGCGAGGCCGGCGCCCGGGCGTTGACCGCCAACACCTTCCTGGCCAACCGGCATCGCCTGCATGGCGATCGCGAACTGGCCTGCCGGCTGATGACGACCGGCGTGCGTCTGGCCCGCCAGGCGGCGGGCGGTTTGCCCGTGCTGGCCTCGGTCGGGCCGCTCGGACCCACGGTCGGCGCCGACCTGGCGCTGCAGGCCGCAGCCGACGCCTTCGCCGAGATCGCGCAGGCGGCGGCTGATGCCGGGGCCGATGGCATCGCCCTGGAGACCATGCCCAGCACGGTGGAGGCGGCCTGCGCCCTGGGCGCGATCCGCGCCACCTGCCGGCTGCCGGTGCTGGTCTCACGCGCCTTCGACCGCGATGACGCGAGCGAACTCGCCGAATTCGCCCGCGCCTGCGAGTCCGGCGGCGCCACCGCCATCGGGCTCAACTGCGCCGCCGGTCCGCGCGCCCTCGCCGCCCCCGCCGCCCGCCTGGCCAGGCTCACCCGTCTGCCGGTGCTGGTGCGGCCGAATGCCGGCTTCCCGGTGCGCGTCGATGGCCGGGCCGTGTACCATCTGAAACCCGCCTATCTGGTCGAGCAGTCGCGGGACTACATCGCCGCTGGCGCCCGCTTGATCGGCGGCTGCTGTGGCGTTGGTCCGACCCACATCCAGGCCCTGGTCGCGGCGCTCGGCGAAGCCAAGCCGGTCGTGCCGACGAGCGAGCCGCCGCCCCCGGCCGCCACGTTGTCCACACCTCCCGTCCACCCGCTGCTCGTCGCAGCCAAGGCCGGACGCTGCCCGATCATCGCCGAGATACCGGCCCGCCTGGCACCCGAGGAAGGCGCCGCTGCCCTCTCTCGCCTGGCAGCGGCGGGCGCCGACGCCGTCGCCTACCTCGCCGGCTGGCCCGGAGCGACGCGCGGCACCCGCCTGGCCGCCAAGCTGCGCCATGCCGCCGACGCGGCCGGGCGGCCCGGCCTGCTCGAGGTGATCGCCGGCGACCAGACCCTGCCGCAGACGCAGGAGCTGCTGCTGTCGGCGCACCTGCTCGGCATCCATCTGGTGATGATCGACGCCGGGGTGTTCGCGAGCAGCAGCGCCGCCGAGCACAGCGGCGGATGCGATACCGTCGCCCTGCTTGATCTGGCGCGCCGGCTCAACGCCGGGCGCGACCTGGCTGGTGGCCGCATCGCCAACCCCACCGCCTTCCAGGTCGGCGTGCGGGTGCGCGCCGACGACCAGCGTCTCGCCGCGTATGCCGCGGCCGGGGCCGCGTTCATCTGCCTGCAACCGGTCTATGAGCCGGCGCGCTTCCGCGCCTTCCTCGAGACCTACGACGCCGCTCTGCCGCTGTTCACCGACCTGCTGCTGCTGCCCGATCTCGCCACCGCAGAAGAACTCGACAACGAGCAACCCGGCTTGGCGGTGCCCGAGGCTTTGAAGCAGCGCCTGGCCGCCGATCCGGCCAGCGACGTGCACGGCGCCGCGCGTTTCCTCGCGCATTGGCGCCAGCGCATCAGCGGCGCCTGCGTGCTGGTCCCTGATTCACGCACCACGGCGGCGGAATCGCTGATCCGTCGGACGCGCTGACGCATCCCCACGGCAGCCGACATGCTGCACGATGCGACACTCGGCGCCGGTTGCCGTTGCTCCGTGATTCCGATCAACTGATGTCCATGGATGCAACCATCGCCGCCCACCTCCCAGCCCTCGCCTGGCTGCTGGTGTGCTCAGGACTTGTCTTCTTCATGCAGGCCGGCTTCTGCGCCGTCGAAAGCGGCATGGTCCGCTACAAGAATTCGATCAATGTGGCGTTGAAGAACGTGGTCGATTTCTGCACCTCGTTCGCCGCCTTCCTGATCCTTGGCTATTCCCTGATGTTCTCGCCCAGTCTCGATCCGATCGGTTTGATCGGCATGCCGGTGCCCTTCCTCTCGGACCTGTCCCTGGTCAACACGGCCGGCACCGATGTGTTCACCCTGTTCCCCTTCGCCTTCTTCCTGTTCCAGGCGACCTTCTGCAACACCGCAGCGACCATCGTCTCCGGCGGCGTGGCCGAGCGCTGCCGTTTCATGGCCTATGTCCTGGTGTCGATCGGCATCGGCCTGCTGATCTATCCGATCTACGGCCACTGGGCCTGGGGCGGGGGCTGGTTGATGGATCTCGGTTTTCATGACTTCGCCGGCTCGAGCGTGGTGCATCTGCTTGGTGCGGGCATCACCCTGGCCGGGGTGATCGTGCTGGGGGCGCGTGCGGGTCGCTTTGGTCCCGATGGCAAGATCCGCGACATCCCTGCCTCATCGATGCCGCTGGTCGCCCTCGGCATCATGTTCCTCGCCTTCGGTTGGATCGGCTTCAATGGAGGCTCAGCACCGCTCGGCGCACAGACCGCCACGATCATCGTGAACACCCTCAATGCCGGGGCCTTCGGCGCGATGGGGGTCATGATGCTGGTGTGGGCGCTGCGTGGCGTGCCCTCGGCCGACCTGATTCTCAATGGCGTGCTGGGTGGCCTGGTCGCCATCACCGCCTGTGCCAACGTCGTCTCCATCCCAGCCTCCTGCGTGATCGGACTGCTGGGTGGAGCAGCCGTCGTGATCGGTACCCGTCTGCTGGAGCGCTGGCGACTCGATGATGCGGTCGGCGCAATCCCGGTGCACGGTTTCGCCGGCCTGGTTGGCATCCTCTGCACCGGCCTCTTCGCCGATGCGACCTGGCTGGCCGAGACCAAGCAGATGAGCCGGGCTCACTTCACCACCGTACAGTGCATCGGCGCCATCGCCTGCCTCGCCTGGGGCTTCGGCTCCGGCTGGGTGCTGTGGAAGATCGTCGGTCGTGGCACCTCGTTGCGCATCGGACCGGATGAGGAAGCGGTGGGCATGAACTACTCGGAACACAAGGTCGAGGAACCGATCGCGCAGCTGACTGCAGCCGTGATCGATTCCGCTGCCGGGCGCCGTGACCCCCAGGTCCTCGATCATGTCCGGGACGGGGAACTGGCCCCGCTCGCCCGCGCCATCCAGGGTCTGGTCCGCAAACAGGCGGAACAGCGGCGCGAAGCGCGCAACTGGGCCGAAACCCTGACCGAAGTCCGCTCCCTCATCGCCGAAGAACAGCATGCCGGGGGTTCTGCGGCACGACAAAGCGGCGAAGAGGTCGCCGAGGCACGCGAAGCCATCGCCGATGTCGGCAAGCTGCTTGAGCGACGACGGCTCGAGGATCCGACCGCAGCCGTGCTGCTCGACCTCGTACGCATGTTGGAACGACGACTCGACTCCGCCATCGCCACCCTACCGCGCATCGACCGCAGCTTCGAACGGGTCGCGGCAGGGGCCGGGCGACTCGAAGACCTGGCTGGGGCGATGCGGGGGCGGGCATGAGCGGATTGGCCTCTGGACGGGTGATCGGGCCTGCCGTCCTCGAACGATTCCTTGGCGAAGGCATGGTCGGCACGGTCTGGCTTGCCCGCCACCGTTCGCTCGACATCCCCGTGGCGGTCAAGGTGCTGCGCGAAGACAAGCTGCGCCATGACGGGCGCTACCGCGAGCGGTTCAAGCGCGAAGCCCGCCTCGCTGCCACCCTTGATCATCCGGGTATCGTCCGCGTCCTCGACTTCGGGGACGAGGAGGGCATGCCCTACATGGTGATGGAGTATGTGGACGGTTCCTCGCTCGACCGGCACCTGCGCAAACGCAAGGAACCCTTCACCGACCACACCGTTCTGCGCATCCTGTTGTCGGTCGCTCAGGCCCTGGCCAGCGCCCATGCCCAAGGGATCATCCACCGCGACCTGAAACCGGCCAATCTGCTGCTGTCCGCGAAGGGCATCCTGAAGATCGCCGATCTAGGCCTGGCGCGTATCGAAGGTGGCGTCTCCCTCACCCAGGAGAGGGTCGCCGTCGGTTCGCCTGCCTACATGGCGCCTGAGTGCTTCCAGGAAGGCCACACGGCGGATGCTGTGTCTGATCTCTACAGCCTCGGGGTCATCGGCTATTACCTGGCCTTCGGCAGGCTGCCTTATGACGGCTCGCTGCAGGACGTGATGCGCGGTCATCTTTCGGGTTCGGCCGATTTCACCCTACCGACCCGCTGCGCTCCACGCACCGTCTCCCTGATCCGGCGCTTGATGGCGGTTGATCGCCACGCACGCCATCAGAGTGCCGGCGAGGCGGCAGGCGACATGCGCACGCTACTGCAGGGTGGCGACACCACCCGGATCGGAAAATCCACCGCCGGCAGTTCCAGCGATCTGGCCAATCTGGCGAAGTTCCTCGCCTCGTCGTCGAGCGAGGTCGATGGCCGTACCATCGTCCATACCACCAAGACCGAACGACGACTGGTATGGCTGATCCTGCTTGGCCTGGTGGCCGTGGCGGTGGCGGGTCTGATCTACTATGGCGCGTCCGCCCCGACGGCGGTCAGCCGGATGCCTACACCTCCGACACCAGCGCCAACCCAGGGCGCAGCACCGGCGCAGTAGCGCACCGCCAGGCAGCCGGCAGCATGCCGGCCATGCGCCTGGAACTCAGCCCGCTCGCCGCCCTCGGCGAAGTCTGCCCGATCACGGGCGGACCGGAGGGGCTCCACCTGTGGCATGCCCGGCTCGTGTGGACCTGCCAAGGCACCCGGCTCGACCTGCGCGTGCTGGCTCCTGAACCGCTCGCGCTGCCGGCGGCCGAACCGACCGAGCCGGTCCCGGGAGCGATCGCCCGCTGCGTACGCGCCTGCGCCGGCCAAGGAGCGCTGCTGTTGCTCGCCAATCCCGCCGAAGCCCTGGGCGTCGAGCGCATCGCGCTGGCGGAAGGCGTGCGTCTGTTCGCCATCGCCAGCGAGGCGGACACAGCCTGCTGGGACGCCCTGCTCGCCCTCGGCCAGCCGTGCTACGGCGTCCGCGACCGCCTCGCCGTCGAGGTGCTGCGCCCGCGCCCGGCGAACCTGCTGTCCGCCCTCTCGTTCGGGGTGTTCTACGCCCACGATGGCCTCGAACCGCTCAGCCTGGAGGAAAGTCCGAAGCATCTCGCCTGGACCTGCGCCGAAACAGTACATGCCGAAGTGCTCGGCAAGCGCGGCTTCACCCTGGCAGAGGCGGATGGCCCGGTCGGACGCTACGATGATCGCGGCAACGAGGGCGTGGTCCGTGCCGTGCTGCACGCCGGTGGGCGTTCCTGCTGGACCCAGCCGCGCTTCGTGGCGCCGCGCAAGGACGCCTGCCATGGGTGATCTGATCGGCCGGCTGGTCGTCATCCGACGCCGGGTGCCCAGCCAGAACGCCTCCATGTACCGGCATTGGCGGGCCTACACCACCGAGCGTGACACCTGGTTCATCCTGCTGCGCGCCCAGTTGCCGCCACGCACCCCGCCCGATCAGCCCGTCCGCATGATCCTGCGCAGCTTGCGCACACGCCTGGTCGATTACGCCAACCTGGTCGGCGGCGCCAAGCCGATCCCGGACTGCCTGATCCGCCTCGGCTACCTCAAGGACGACAGCCCACGCTGGTTCCACTGCGACTACTACCAGTCGATCGTGCCCAAGGACCAGGAGCGCACCGAGATCCAGTTCGTGCCGTGGGCCGAGGATGCCCCGCTGCCTGACGAGGGTCCGACGGGCTGACCTTGCAGCCCTCGACCCTGGCGGCTCTCATGCTTCCATGGACTCGACCACGCGCTTCCGCTGGTGCGCCGCCCTGGCGACCCTCGCCGTGCTCGGGGGGCTGATCGCCCTGTGCGTCCGCGCTGCCTCGCTCGGACCGATCACCTCCGCCCTGCGGCAGATGGCCGCCGATCCGTGGGGTCTGGCCACCCTTGCCGACCTCGCGGTCGGGTTGGCCGGTGTCGTGGTGTGGATGGGGCTGGTGGAAGGCCGACGGTGGCGGCTGCTGCTGTGGATCCCCGCGTTGATGGTGCTGGGCAACATCGCCACCTGCGCCTTCCTGCTCGCGCGGCTGCCCAGGGCTCGTAATCTGCGTGAGTGGCTGACCCAGAGGCTGTGATTGAGCCCCCGCAGGCACCGACCGTGCTGCTGGCGAACCCGTCGGCCCAGCCGGCGGTCGAGACGCGGCTCGAACTCCTCGATGTCCTCGCCACCACCGCCCATGCACGGCTGCGCGCCCTCGCCCTGATCGGCCTGGTCACCTTCGCCAGCGGTTCTCTGCTGGCGCTGACCCTGCCGGCCCTCCTCGGTCGGCCGCCGTGGGAGCAGGCCGTGATGGCGGGGATGTGCGCCTTCCTCTCGCTGGTGTCGCTGGCGACCTGGATGTTCGCAAAGCGCGCCAGGCCGGCGGCCACCACCATCATCACCGTCGGTCTTGCCTATGTCGTCATCGCCGCCCTGGCCATGGCCCTGACCGAGGTCGCGATCGGGCCGCGGGCGGCGGCCGACTACGATGGCGTACCTGGCCTGTGCATCTGGATCGTGCTGTTCCCGCTGATCATCCCCTGCCTGCCCGGACAGGCCCTGGTCGCAGCCCTGCTGTGTGCCGCGATGCTGCCGATCTCGTACCAGGTCTTCGTCTGGCTGGGCCGCGAGCCCAGCGACACCGCCTCGCTGATCCGCTGGTTCGCCCCAGGCTTCTTCTGTGCCGGCGTCGCCTGGGCCGCGGCCTGGGTCTTCGGACGGCTGGCTGGTGACGTCGCGCGCAGCCGGCGCGAGGTGCGCGAACTGGGTGCCTATCGCCTGATCGAGCGGCTCGGGCAGGGCGGCATGGGCGAGGTGTGGCTCGCCCATCACCGGCTGTTGCCGCGCCAGGCGGCGCTGAAGTTCGTGCGCCCGAGCGAGGACCAGCGCAGCGATCCCGCCATGGTCCAGGATCTCGCCAGGCGTTTCGAGCGCGAAGCCAAGGCGATCGCGATGCTGCGCAGTCCGAACACGATCCAACTCTACGATTTCGGACTCTCGCCGGATGGCGACCTGTTCTACGCCATGGAACTGCTCGACGGCTACGACCTCGAGACGCTGATCACCCGCTTCGGCCCCCTGCCGGAGGCGCGCGTGTGCCGGATCCTCGAACAGGTGTGTCTGAGCCTCGGCGAGGCGCATCGCGCCGGCCTGGTGCATCGCGATGTCAAACCAGGCAACATCATGCTGTGCCACCTCGGTGAGGAACCGGATGTGGTCAAGGTGCTGGACTTCGGCCTGGTCGGCGCGGCGCACGCCGCGGCCCCGGTCCTGGGGTCGGCGCATGGCGCCACCGGCTTCGCCGGCACCCCGGGCTACATCGCCCCCGAACTGATCTTCGGCAAGGCGACAGCCGCCCCGGCCAGCGACCTCTACGGCGTCGGTGCGGTGGCCTATTGGCTGCTGACTGGCACCACCGTGTTCCCCGGGGCTGACGGCAACGAGGATCTCGTCGCCCACAGCATGGACGCGCCGCAGAGCCCGAGCCAGCGTCTCGGTCGGCCGATCGACGCGCGGCTCGAGGCGTTGGTGCTGTCCTGCCTCGCCAAGCGGCCCCAGGACCGGCCATCCAGCGCGATGGTCCTGCGCGACCGCCTGCGCCAGCTCGGCCTGGCCCAGGGCTGGGACGATCTGCAGGCACGGGGCTGGTGGGAGATGGCTGGGAAGTAATGCCGAATGCTGGAATGCTTTTGCCCAGGGGGCTTCGCCCCTACGGCCTGTGGCTCCGTCGCATCCGCTCCGGAACCGTGGCGGCATCGGCTACGCCGATTGTATGCCGCCACCACTGCTCGGCGCCCGCCCCATCGGCAAGCGACGGGGCCCCGCCTGAGCAGTTGTGCTGGAATGACTCGAGTTCGGACATTCCAGCATTCCAGCATTCCAGCATTTGGCATTCTGCTGCTACATCCTGCTCTCGCGATAGGCCCGCGGGCTGAGCCCGGTGGCGCGGAGGAACTGGCGGGCGAAATAGGAGGGATCGTTGAAGCCGAGTTCAGCGGAGAAGTCGACCAGCGGCATCCGGTCGGCAAGCAGGCGGCCGCGTGGAAGCGGATGCGCGGACCCGGCAGGCACGGCCAGAGCCAGCCGGCGGTCAGGCGCCAGCTGCGCTGGTTGATCCACAGTTCGACCGCACCGCGGTCGACGCACTGCAGCGAACTGTAGCCGACGAAACGCTTA
>JFJP01037000.1_pt1 | contig 64998 bp, 57 predicted proteins | sample 431651 | NCBI WGS metagenome assembly JFJP01 (sample SAMN02602958, study PRJNA72255) | Microbial mat metagenome, whole genome shotgun sequencing project. | biome: fresh water; feature: sink hole; material: water; isolation source: purple microbial (photo- and chemosynthetic) mats found in... | reverse complement strand
TGACCTTATCATGGAACTCGCTTGTGGCTTACATAACTTTAGAATAACTGTAAAATGTACTGCATAAATCAATTAATCTATATAAAGTCTACTTTATAAGAAATAGCAATATAACTTTTCTCCATGTCTTAAATTGAATCTCTTTCATTTGAATAGTATTTTTAATTTTACTTAAATCGAAGTTAATATTAATGAGGATGAGATTGAAATTTAGAATTTTACGAGTTTTGTGAGAGCCTTTTTATTCTTTATTTCGAGTATATTTCTTAATTAGCTCTTGGAGGACTTCAGGATTATTAACATCACTTTTTTCTAAATCCTCTTTGGTTATTTTAATATCGTTGGAGCTGGTTTTGATATTTTTCTCGTTTAATAGTTTTTCTAACAAACAATTTGTTTGTCTTTGAATTTCAATCCTTTCATTTATTTTCCAATACCAGCAATTAACTTCTCTTAATAGGGAAAATAGAACTATAATAATTCCTGCGCTTATTAAAATGTTAGTAATAGTAAGGTCCATTGATTTTGTTAGTTTGGAAGATTTAACTTTGTAACATATTTATGTAGAGTAAATTTACAAGAAAATTGATTAGAATTCAAATAATGGTATTCTGAGGTTTGGGAGCTTATTAAAATTTTAAAAATTTCAAGAATTCTTGAGTTGAAAATTTTTGTGTCAGGCAAGGAAAGAGTCAATATCGTTCGTTGAAAAAGTAATTCTACTAGGAACTACAACATAAGCTTTCCCATCTTTTAGATTTACTATGTATGGTCATCCAGAATATTTAAAATCTAGTCCCATATTTCTAACTAATTTTGTTTTTAATGAATATCCCAATTTTTCAAGATCAGTTCTGGTTATCATATGCTGGATTTTAAGTAAATTCATTTTTTAACCTTTTTACACCATTTCCAATAATTTTCCAATTCTCCAGATAACAATCGAGTTCATTATTAATTGGGAATGAATATTTATTATTATCTTTTTTCTGTGGAACTGCAAAATGTCTAATATTTTCTTGAGTAAAAATATAACAATATGGTTTTACGGGATTGCGGACAACTATAATATAATATTGAGCCATCATGTCATTTATATTACCTAAAAGAACAGTACCTTTTTTTGACAAGGTTTTTACTTGAATTGTTAGACTGCGAGTTGCATCTTGACTATATAGTAAAATGTCAATTCCTTTGGTATTACGCGATGTAGGTAAAACATTCCAACCAAATAATGAAAGTATATAGCAAGCATAATACAGCCCAATATTTCCAATTGTTTGCGTTGTCACGGATTTACTTGGATATTTTGTCCTCATATTTTAATTTTCATGTTAAATTTAGAGGAATTAAGTCTATTGAAGCAATCTACCAACAGCTTGAAGTATTCCCGAAGTAAGAAGATTAAATCCACCAGATGCATTAGTAATCTCCCATGCCGATCAAGCTTCCAGCCAATAAGCACATCTCCAGAATAATGGGGATTAATCGTTTGGTCTAATTCGGGATTTTCTTTAACGGCATTCCGCTTCTCCCAGAATGTTTTTTCAGATCCGGATTTTTGGAGAGCATCAAATTGAAAACCGAAATTTTGATCTTTGATCGAAATACATGCGCAGCCTATCAGCATAAATGAACTTGAAAACTTTGCTGGATCAAACTTTTTTAAAACGAATTCATAATGCAAGATTAAGCTATAAAAAGAACATAGTCAATAGGCTCACTAAATGCTCTTTATTTTACCTTAATTTATCCCTTCCACTATCCCGAATATTTAATAGCCGCATAAAAACCATCGCGATACGTTTCGCTTACCGGAAGGAGTTGCCCGTGTATACGGATACGGTGCCGCTCAATGGATTCGATATGGGCAATATTCACCATAAACGATTTATGGATTCGCGCAAACAAATGGGTCGCCAATAACGTTGAGAGTTGGGTGAAGGTTAGCGTGGTCAGTATTTTTCTTTTACCGGTCACCAGGCAGCGGTAATCGCGCATACCCTCAATATACAGGATGTCGGTTACAAGTACTTTAACAATTTTATAGTCGCTTTTTATAAAAATGTAATTTGCCAGATCGCTGTCCTCCCCAGGTTGCGGCTGTCGCGAAATAGCTTTGAAAACTGCCTGGGAGAACCGTTCGAACGAATAGGGTTTTAGCAAATAGTCAATTACATCAAACTCGTACCCCTGAATGGCGTATTCGCTAAAAGCGGTGGTAAGAATTACCTTTGGCCGGTAAGGCAAGGTTTTCAACATCTGAATGCCTGTCATATTCGACATTTGGATATCCAGAAAAACCAGGCTCGATTGATGGGTTAACAAAAATGGAGCGGCTTCCAGGCAACTGGTAAAAGATGCTTCGAGTTTTAACGATTCCATGCGGCCAATAAACCCGCATATTTTTTCGAGTGCCAGCGGTTCATCGTCAATTGCAATACAACTTAGTGGAACCATTTAACAGGGGATTTCTAACAGAACCGTAAAAGTATCCTCATTCTTGTTAATTTCCAATTTATAATTCTGGTTATAAATCAACCGGAGCCTGCGTTGGATGTTTTCTATCCCCATGTTTCCGGTGGCGGTGGTTAATTGGGAATCGGGGTTGAATGTATTGATGCACGAAAATACCAATTTATGTGCGTCGCACCCGAATTGGATGCGAATTGCCGGAAGTTTCCCCTTAAAGACAGCATACTTATAGGCATTCTCAACAAAAGGGACAAAAAGCAACGGAGGAACCATCAGGACATTGGAGTCGCCGGCAACAGAAACCTCCGTATATCCTTCAACGGGTATACGCAATTGTTCCAGATGAATAATATTGCGGATATGTTCAATTTCGTTTTTAAGGGGAACGGTTTCGGTTTTAGTATCGTAGAGCATATACCGTAAAATGGACGAAAGCGCTATGAGGGCATCCGATGCCCGCTGAGCATCTTTAAATATAAGCGTGTCTATGTTATTTAAAGTGTTAAACAAAAAATGGTGATTTAGTTGGGCGCGCAGCAATTCCAATTCTGTTCTCAGGTTTTGCTTTTCCAATTCAGCTTTTCGCCCCGAATCGTCGAACCAGGCAATAAATCCGCGCAGCAGGCTTCCACAGCACGAAATAATAAACGTTCCTACCATAGATGGAACAATCTCCATAAAGGGAATAGATACGCCGGTTGGGAAGACCAGAAAATTATATACCAGATAAAAAAGCACGGTAATCGCTACCGAAAGGGCCAGGGCCGTAATGAAGTATAACAGGTATTTTTTTTGTTGGATATAGTTTACCAGCAAAAAATAGTTCAGGTAGAATGCTATGGCTGCCCAACCGGCATTAATACCGAAAAACAACCAATGTTGCAGCATGTAGCCAAATCCTTCGCTTAACCGGAAACTGATAAGTCCGGCGAATAATCCATAAGTTAGCCAAAAGAAGAGGTGGAGAATTGTTTTTAATATCCGGTGCATGGTTTGTGCCTTTGATTAAAAAAAAGCTGACAGTAAAAATAGCTTTTTACTTTAAAATGGGAATAGCTATTTATCAGTTGAAACTTTTTGAAACTCTTTTCTATTTGTAGCCAGAAATACAATTCCAATTATCCCGGTTAGGAAAATCAGGTAAGGAGGGCTTGGTTTCCAATGAAAGATTAATAAGCCAACACTGCCAAGAAAAGTGGTAAAAACTGAACAGCAAAAAGCGATGTTCCAGGCAAAAGGAAGTTTTTGTTTTAACCCTTTACTACAAAGAATATCGGTGCAGCCAATAAATAGCAGAAATACACCAAGTGCCAGAAAATAACCAAAGTATTCCGTGCTCAGCTCTTCCGGCATATTAGTTTTTATACGATTATATTCGAAAGCGAATGCCACAACAATGTGGACAATTCCCAACAATACATTTAAAATGCCTTTGGCATTAATTACGATTGCCAGTTTTTTTATTTTGTGTGGAGACTCCATAGGAAGGTTTATTAATGAATTTCTAAATCTTAATTCAATGTCGTTACGTTTAGGAATTGAATAATTAATCCACACTTTGACTCCGCTCAGTGTGACACTAATACCAGTTTGTCAGGCTGAGCTGAGTCGAAGCCTACCTTTTAACTAAAAACGACATTGAATCGAATTTTATGAGTTTATATCTCTTGCCATTCGCCTTAATAGCGCTTTAATAATCAGCTTATGAAATGGTTTTACCGGAAAGAAGTATAATCTCCCCAACATATTATTATAATGAACGAGTGTAATGGAATACAGATATTGCTTTTGTGAACCGGGAATTGGCTCCAATAACAATGCGGTTTGAAAATTCAGGTGTTTATCGTTTTCGGCAAAGACAATCTCATGCGTGTTTCTTTTAAATACCTTAAAAAAGCCAACACTATCTCCCGGCTTATAATTCCAGTTTTTAGGTGCGATGGTTTGGGGGGAGTTTTCAACCCGGAGTCCAACAAACTGCACTAAAAAATTTCGGAGTTTCATGAGTAAATCAGCCCATTTTGGCGAGGAGGATGGCAATAGCGAAGCAATACTGTCAATGGAAAACTTATTCTGGTTATCAATTTCGATTTTGTATGCATCCGAATAATCAATTTTCCCCAAAGACTCTCCAATTATCGAACTTGATGGGATTGCATTGTTTGTAACTTTCTTCTTCATTTTTTGCGATCCCCCATAATTACCGGGATAAGGCAGCATACCATCGGTATTGCGCATAAACCTATTAAAACAACCGATTTAGTTCCGTCGAACGACCAAAAATAAAATTCAGCAAAGATGCGTATGCCATAAAACGAGGCTACCAAAAGCAGAAATAATTTACCTATAGAATTAGCAACAAGCTGTTTGGTAAAAAATAGGAGATTAATGGTGAAATAGAGTAACAGTAAATTGCCGATGACATTAAATGTCAGGAGAATATTCCGGTTGTCATCATTTAAGCACGATAAGGTTTCGCTCCAGTTGAACATCCAATAGAAGGGCAGGTGAAAAAGCAGAAAAAGCAGGTTTAATACTCCGGCAATTTTTAGAATGAGGGAATAATTTTTCATGGTTGTAAAATTTTATTCTCAAATATTGCGCTTGCTGAGCGGTAAAAAAAAAAATATCTGCAACGTCCGGGATTTTTTCTGCAACACGGGGTGATTTCTGCCTAAAACAAAAAAGACCGTTCTGTAAAGAAACGGTCTAATTATTATGAAGTCAGGTAAAATTTATTCTTCTTCCACTTCCGATAAAGGGCCTTTTATTACTCCGCGTTTTGAGTTTTTAACAAAGTCGACAATCAGATCCCTTTCAGGTGTTTGCGGCATCGTGCTTTCAATACGGGCAACGGCATCTTTATTATTCAGTCCGCTTTGGTATAAATACCGGAACATGGTATGAATTTCTTCAATTTTTTCAGGTGAAAAAGCCCTACGGCGAAGTCCAACCACATTTAAACCCATATAACAAAGAGGTTCGCGGGCGGCCTTAACAAACGGAGGAACATCTTTCAACACATGCGACCCTCCCGAAATAATTACATGCTGGCCAATACGTGTAAATTGATGTATAAGCACATGAGCGCTTAAAATCGCATGGTCGTCAATTTCAACTTCACCGGCTAATTGGGTGCCATTGCCAATGATTACTGAATTCCCCACAACACAATCGTGTGCAATGTGGGTATATGCCATAAGTAAGCAGTTTGTGCCTACGGTCGATTTTCCTTTGGCAGCAGTACCCCGGTTAACGGTAGCACACTCGCGGATGGTAGTATTATCGCCAATTTCGGCAGTGGTGGTTTCCCCTTTAAATTTAAGATCCTGCGGAATGGCCGAAATTACAGCTCCCGGGAAAATCCGGCAATTCTTACCTATCCGGGCACCATCCATGATGGTCACGTTCGGTCCAATCCATGTACCATCTCCAATTTCAACATCCCCGTAGATGGTAGTAAAAGGGCCAATGCTTACATTCTGGCCTATTTTAGCATCGGGATGGATGGATGCAAGTGGTTGAATCATATTATAATTTTAATAGTTACGAATGATAATCTATAAGTTAGGTTTACGAGAAAGTTGAGCCATAAACTCCGCTTCAATAACCAGTTTATCTCCCACAAACCCTTGTCCGCAGCATAATGCAATTCCTCTTTTAATAGGCTCATTCAATATCATTCGGACATTTAATAAGTCACCGGGAACAACCTTTTGTTTAAACTTTACACTTTCAATTTTCAGGAAATAGACGAGGTAATTTTGGGGATCGGGAATAGTTGCTAATAGCAGAATAGCTCCCACCTGAGCCATACACTCTACCTGGAGTACCCCCGGCATAATAGGTTCGTCGGGGAAATGTCCTGCAAAGAACGATTCATTCATTGTAACCCCTTTCACTCCGCTCACTACCCATTCATCGAGGTAAGTAATCTTATCGACCAATAAAAATGGCGACCGGTGCGGTAAGCGTCTTTGAATTTCCACTACATCCAATAATGGTGGAACATTTGGATCGTATGGAGGAGGAACAGGTTTGCTCAGGTCTTTTTTAATTTTTTTCCGCATCAAGCGTGCCATTTCGTTATTGGCAGCATGTCCCGGGCGATGGGCAATTATGCGTCCTTTAATTGGAGTGCCAATCAATGCTAAGTCGCCAATTACATCGAGCAGTTTGTGGCGGGCAGGTTCGTTTGTAAAATGAGGCTCTAAGTTATTGAGAACACCACCGACTTTTACCTGAACTTTAGGTTTATGGAAAAGGTCGGCCAAACGGTCGAGTTCTTCTTGGGTTACCGGTCGGTCAATAATCACGAGGGCATTATTTAAATCGCCTCCTTTAATTAAATTGTGCTGAAGCAAATATTCCAACTCGTGCAAGAAAACAAAGGTGCGGCACATGGAGATTTCTTTGTCGAAATCGGCCATCGAATTGAGTACAGCAAATTGGTTGCCCAACACTTTTGAGTTATAATCTACCATTACCTGTAAACTCAGGTGGTCGTCGGGGTAAATAGATATCTCAATACCTTTGGCAGGGTCGCTGTACGTTATTTTTTCTTTTACTTCATAATATTTTCTTTCGGCATCCTGTTCAACAATTCCGGCTGTTTTAAGGGCGTTCATGAATTCTACGGCGCTACCGTCAACTATTGGAGATTCAGGGCCGGTAATTTCAAGAAGGACATTGTCGATTCCCGATCCCACCAAAGCCGCCATAACATGCTCAATGGTGCTGATACGAACTCCTTTTTCCTCAATTGTTGTTCCACGGGATGTATCAACAACATTTTCGGCAATTGCCGAAATAATTGGCTGGCCCGGGAGATCTATCCGTTTGAATTTATAACCAAAATTTTCGGGTGCCGGACAAAACGTAATCTCAGTTTCGAGCCCGGTATGAAGTCCCTTTCCTTTAACAGTAACAGGACGCTCTATAGTGCGCTGTTTAACAATCATATAATCAGTTTGATGATAAAAAAATTCGGCGCAAGTTATAAAAAATAACTGAGATATTGAGGAACAATTATTTCCCTGTTAAAAGAATTAGAACAAATAATACAGCGCGAATTGTTATGGATGTATGGAAGCTACATCTTTTTCGAGCTTATCCAGTTTCGATTTGAGTTCGGGCAACTTACGGAAAACAACATAACATTTCATAAAATCGGCATAGTTTTGAACCGGAGCACCAATCATTACCTCGTTTTCCTTTTTGAGGGATGAATTAACCCCCGATTTTCCACCTAATTTGATACCATTCGCAATGGTAAGATGTCCTGCAATAGCTACATGTCCGCCGATCATACAGTCGCGGCCAATTTTGCTTGACCCTGCAATGCCACTTAGTCCTGCAATAACTGTATTTTCACCCACTTCAACATTGTGCCCGATTTGAATGAGGTTATCGAGTTTCACCCCTTTACGGATGATTGTAGATCCCATCGTCGACCGGTCGATACAGGTATTTGCACCAATTTCGACATTATCCTCAATAACTACGTTTCCTATCTGGGGTATTTTTTTATAATTATTGTCTTCCGATTGAGGGGCAAACCCAAAGCCATCGGCACCAATTACAGCTCCGGCATGAATAATACAATTCGCCCCAATATTGCAGTTGTGATAAATTTTGGTTCCCGGAAAGATGATTGTATTGTCGCCAATAGTAACATTTTCGCCTACATAAACCTGGGGATATATTTTTACATTTTCGCCCAATTTAACTTTATCCGAAATATAGGCAAAGGCCCCCACATAAACATCGTTACCCAAAGTGGCAGTAGAAGCGACGAAACAAGGGTTCTCTATACCGGTTTTTAAAGGTTTAAAGGAATCGTAAATTTCTAATAAGGCGGCAAACGATTCATAAGCGTCTGCAACGCGGATCAGTGTACTTTTAACTTCTCCCTGGAGTTCAAGGCTTTTATTTATAATAACCACCGAAGCTTCCGTAGTATAGAGGTATTTTTCGTATTTGGGGTTTGCCAAAAAACAGAGGGTACCGGGTTTCCCTTCTTCAATTTTCGAAACATCGTTTACTGCGGTATTGGGGTTACCTTCCACTTCCCCATTTAAAAGCTCTGCTATAGTTTTGGCCGTAAATTCCATAGATGTGTAATTTTTGCAAACGTAGGGCAAATTCTGCGAATCGCAAAACGATTTATGATGAATCGGTAAAAAGATGAAACCACTTTATGGTCTTAAAATAGAAAATTGCTAAATTTATCTCTTCTTTATCAGGTCAAGCGTAACTCACAAAATCTGTGAATGAAGTGGGGCTCATCGCAGATCCCGGCAAAGAATTTATTTTTAGTAAAATTTGATGCAGCAAAAATAAAATACCAACGTCATATCGCTATAAACCATTTAAATTTTTAGCTATGCAAAAATCGAAATATTTAGTATATTCCTTAATGTTTCTATTGTCGCTCACCATTAACGGAAGTTGTCAGGTTCAAACCGATAATAATAAAAGTTCTAAAGGAAGTATTTCCGAAACCCGGAATGTAACCAAGTTTAGCGAAATCGACTTAATGATTTCGGCCAATGTGGAGTTGAAACAAGGCAGTCCCCAGAAATTAGTTCTCGAAGGCGATGCCGACGATTTGGAGAAAGTAGTAACTGAAGTATCGGGTTCGGAATTAAAGATAAGGACCCGTCCAGGCTCCTGGAATATAAACCGTATTAAGGTATATATAACCATGGAAGATATCGAAAGCATTAATATTTCAGGATCGGGGAGCATTAAAGCCGAGCCGGGTGTAAAAACGGGTAATCTCGAACTGGTTGTTAGCGGAAGTGGTAATATCAATGTTCCTGAGTTATCAGTTCAGCGGATTTCTTCGGTAATTTCCGGCTCGGGGAATATTTCCTATTCGGGAAACAGTGTTGCCAATGAATCCAAACTGGTGGTAACCGGTTCGGGGAATATTAATGCTGCCGGGTTAATGACGAATAATTCCAAAGTGACTATTACCGGATCGGGAGACTGCAACGTGGCGGCTAATGAAAAACTGGATGTTCAGATTACCGGTAGTGGGAGTGTTTATTATAAAGGAAAAGCGTTAATTGATGCCAATGTAACCGGGTCGGGAAAAGTTCGGCAATCGAATTAACATACAATCGATACCATTGAGGTAAATTTTAAAGCGTTTGAAAGCTGCGATTAATTAAAATTAGTCGCAGCTTTTTTTTGGAAATTGGGCCTTACGATTTCTGCTTTACGAGTTTTATTGTTTTCGTTTCACAGTGATTTTTCAATAACTGCATTCCTCGATAAAATCAAAAAATATCCTGCCTTAAAACTTCTGCCTCCAGAGGCGCTAAATTTTAGGTGCAAATACCAATTTCAGGTGAACAATCTCCGGGGTGCTTCCGGTCCGAATTGGCGGCCCCCAATATCCATAACCACATGATACATAAATATGTGTCGTACCTTTTTGTTTATGTCCATGACTAACCTCAAACATTCTTTTTACTATAAGATTGAAAGGCCAAAATTGTCCGTTGTGGGTATGTCCCGAAAGCTGAAGGTCAACACCATTATTAACGGCATCGTTTAAATGGAAGGGTTGATGATCCATCAGTATTACGGGAAGGTTTTTGTTTATCGAAGCTACCAGCGCATTAAGAGGCATCCGGTCTTTTCCTGCAAAGTTCTTTTGATCTTTATCGTTACGGCCGACAAGGTAAAATTCATTGTTAACCAGAATCGCAGAATCAATTAACATTTTAATCCCCAACGATTCGAGATATTTTACAGAGCGCTTGGCACCCCCGATATATTCGTGGTTACCGGTTATTCCGTAAACTCCAAGAGGAGCAGAAAGATGCGAAAGCGCTTCGCCTGTGTTATTTCTATAAATAGGGGTTTGCACCTCGTCCAAAATATCTCCGGCAAGTAAAATAAGATCGGGTTTCAGAATGTTAATTTTTTCAACCATTTCATCCACCTGAGGTTTGTTAAAAAGTGCCCCGAGATGAATATCCGAAACCATGGCGATACTTAATTCTTTCCTAATACCGGCTTGTTTATGAATCGTAATTTCTTTGTTTACAATATGAGGATGGTGCGATATCCAATGCCCATAAATCAAAAACCCAAGCACACTGGCAGCTACCAGCACGAATGAAGTTAGTTTTATGTTTTGATAGGCAATGCTTGATTTGTCGGGTAAAAAGTGCAGTACTAAATTGGCAACTCTCACCAGATCAACCAATACAACCATTATAAGAAGATATAAAACTGCTGCTAACCAAAAAGCCCCTAACCAGTAAAGAATATGATGGGCATTAATCAGAGCCGTTTTCTCAATCATTCTGCTTAAAGGGAATGAGACCGACAGGGTAATAAAAGCAATAAGATAAACTGTTCTTAGCCAATGAATGGCAGGTAAAGCATGCAGTCCGTGAAAATAAATGTAGGCATTTGCCCCAAAAAAAATTAAGAGAAAAATGGTAAAAAAGATTACGAAATTCAATTTATTCATGGTATAAAGTGATACAATAATTAGAATTACACTAACAATGAACAACAGGTACTGAAAGGCAAACAATAATAACTTAAAACACCTAATTCAGGAGAAGCCCACAGCAAACAATGAGACTAATAACAGTTAAGTGTTTTGAAAGTTTTTTCGTACAATATGTTTTTTATAATGAGGGTCTACTAAAAGAGGCACTTTTTCGAGAATACAGTTACTGGTATCTAACCCCAGGGCTCGGCCTTCGGGGATTGCCATGATGCGGATAGCTTCATAAAAATCCAGGATAACCTGTTGGTGGGGAGTAAATTCTGCATCATTATTTGCAATACGGTCAATCAGGACATATTGGAAATCGCTGGATATATTGAACTCCCGGAGCGATTCGTATCTGGAAAGCATATCTACTTCCTCGTTTGCCACCAAATCGTCAATTACCTGCTTGAAGTACAAATTTATTCGGGGTTCGACTTTAAAACCTAACTTAAAATCGACTTTAATGATACTTCCCGGTTCATAATGTACTACGCGGTATTCAAAAGTATCGGGCTCATCGGTAATATCAACATGCAAAAACCAATAAATATCGGCCCTTTTCGGTTGCTTGTTTATGATAGAATAAATTATTTTCGATTCAATTTCGTAAAAGCTATTGGCCTTGGTAATATAAACCAGATTGGTTGCACGTTTAGGGATACTTAGGTCTTTACTTATTTTTTTTATAATTGGTACATATTTATCTATTTCCACAAACGTCATAAACTTATTTTTGATTTTGCGGCCATTATACCAATTATACATAATAAATATAAATATGCTAGCAGTGGCAATAGTGAACCACCCGCCACTCCAGAATTTCTGAAGATTGGCATAAAGGAATGCACCTTCAATCAATAGAAAAACCAAAAGAAACCAAATTAAAAAGGGAACAGGGATTCTACTGTTATAAATATAAAAACTCAGGAGGAGAGTTGTCATCATCATGGTGATGGATATGGAAAGCCCATAAGCAGCCTGCATGGCAGACGATTCCTGAAATTTCAATACAACAAATATGCAGGCAATCCATAGAAACCAATTTATTTTGGGGATAAAAATCTGTCCTTTCACTTCAGTTGGATAGCGAAGCTTAAGTTTTGGCCAAAAATTAAGCGAAATTGCTTCACTTATTAAGGTAAAGGATCCGCTGATTAAAGCCTGACTGGCAACCACAGCAGCAGCAATTGCTATAATAATCCCCGGAATAATAAACCATTGTGGCATGATAGAGAAAAAAATACTTATACCAGTTTTGGCTTCTGCAGGATTGGCTAATACCCAGGCAGCTTGTCCCAAATAATTGGCTATAAGGGTTGTTTTAACAAAAATCCATGAAATGCGAATATTCTTGGCCCCGCAATGCCCCAGGTCGGAGTATAGGGCTTCTGCTCCGGTGGTAGCAAGAAAAACTGCACCTAGCAGCAAAAATCCCTGTGGGTATTCGGTTAAAAGTTTAATAGCATATTCGGGGTTAAATGCTTTTAATACAACCGGGTTGTTGACAATCTGAAATCCCCCCAAAATCCCCAACATTAGAAACCAGAAAAACATGATAGGGCCAAATGATTTCCCCAGGGATTTAGTACCAAATTGCTGAACTAAAAACAATGCGCAAATTATTATTATAACAATAGGTATTATCGGGATATCGGCGTTAAGTAATTTCAATCCTTCGGCTGCTGAGGTAACTGTAATGGCAGGGGTAATAATTCCATCGGCCAGTAAAGTACTTCCACCAATAATTGCGAAAATATATGCCCAACTCGATTTTTTCCGGATTAAAGCAAAAAGGGCGAAAATTCCTCCCTCGCCATTATTGTCCGCCTGGAGGGTAATTAATACATATTTTATGGTGGTTTGAATGGTGAGTGTCCAGATAATACACGAAACAGCTCCTAAGATATAGTCTTCCTGAATGGTGCTGAAAATGCTTACAATTGCTTGAATAACATAGAGTGGCGATGTCCCGATGTCACCATACACAATTCCCAACGTGATAATCAATCCGGCAAGGGTTAAACGACTTACCCCATGGTGTTTCTTTTCGTGGCTCACAATTTTATAATATGAAATGAATTAAAAGGTTCAAATTTAATGTAATTACTACCAATGAAGTAAAGGTCAAATGGCATACTATTTTCCATCCTTAAACTCTCCGGGATTCTGCTGTATTCAGCACAAAATTGTAATGGAGATGGTTTAAGGGATAAAAGGATTGGCATAATAATCGTTATTTCCTAGATACTTTTTAAAATGCGGAGCCTGATTTTTTTGGGCACAAATGTAATAGTACTTCTAATAATTTGATCATTAAATCGAAAAGAATTTATTTGGCATTTAAAAGTCATTCGAAATCAATGGAAGCGCAGCATTCATTACATAAGAAACTTTGAAACTTTACTATAAAACATGAGAAAGGGTTAAGACCTACCAAAAACAAAAGGCATATTTATTGTTATATGTTTTTAGTAATACTAAAGTTAATACTATTTTTGGTCATAATTATTTACACAAATAATTTTTTGGAAGCATGAAGAGCAAAATTTCGAGAGGTGGCATTCTGATATTAGTCTTATTAGTGGGTTTGGGATTGAAGTCGTTTGCACAGGATCCGTTAATTACTATCCTAAAGAGTGAAATGGAGCGTGAATTGAAGTATTTAAAAAAGGAATCTACACCTCCCTATTTTTTAAGTTATCAGGTTTTCGATACCCAGTATACTGGTGTTTCTTCTTCTTTTGGGAGCTTGGTTAACTCAGATTCCAACAGGTTTAGAGTGTTGTCTACTACTGTTCGCATTGGCGACTATTCATTCGATAATTCTCATACGTTTACCGGCGAAAGTAATGCCATGGGCGATGCACTGGGCAATAGTTTACCGGTGCCTTTTGAGGATGTTGATCTGGCCATACGTCAAGCCCTTTGGAAATCTACAGATGCTGCTTTTCGCGAAGCTGTTAGCGTTTACCTGGCTAAAAAAAACAATTCTAAAACTTCTGAAAGCAATCTGCCCGATTTTTCAAAAGAGAACCCTTCGGTTTTCATAGACCCTCCATTAAAAATTGTTGCTTTTGACAAAAAATTATGGGAAAACCGTGTCAGGGAATATACCAGGCCATTTTTGGGAGATGCCAATATTTTTTCGGCAGAGGCAGAATTAAATATTGTTAGCAATCGTAAATACTTTGTTTCGAACGAAGGGAGCGAAATCGCCCAAAACTCATCATATTGCCGCCTTCAGGTTAGTGGAAGTATAAAAACTGCCGAGGGAGATGTATTGCCAATGTTTAAGATATATACCGCCAAGGATATAGAAGGGCTACCTTCGCACGAAAGCATTCTGGCCGATATTCAGGTACTTTTAATAAAATTACGAAAGATTAAGGACGCCCCGCTTGCAGATCCCTATACCGGACCGGCGATCTTATCTCCTGCGGCTTCAGCAGTTTTCTTTCACGAAATATTTGGCCACCGGATCGAAGGTCAGCGCTTACGCAGCAATAACGATTCCCAAACGTTTAAGGGCAAAGTTGGAAGCCAGGTATTGCCTAAATTTATTAGTGTTTATTCCGATCCTACACTAAGCGATCTTAATGGTGCCAAATTAATTGGTTCTTATAAATTCGACGACCAGGGAGTAAAGTCGCAACGGGTTGTTGTTGTTGAAAAAGGAATTCTCAAAAATTTCCTTATGTCGAGGTCTCCCCTGGAAGCTTTTCCAAAATCGAATGGTCATGGACGGGCAAATACTGGTTTACAGCCAACTTCCCGGCAATCGAATCTTATAATCGATACAAATTCGCCAAACTCCCCGGAGGAGCTTCGGAAGAAACTCATCAGCGAATGCAAAAAGGAGGGGAAGGCTTACGGATATTTATTTCAGGATGTAGTGGGAGGGTTTACCATTACTCAGGTATATTCCCCAAATGTTTTTAATATTTTCCCAACCGAAGTTTACCGGATTTATGTAGATGGTCGTCCCGATGAATTGGTAAGAGGCGTAAACCTGATAGGAACTCCACTGGCTATGTTCTCAGAGATTGAAGCTACCGGCGATAATCCTGAAGTTTTTAGTGGTATTTGCGGCGCCGAGTCGGGGAATATTCCGGTTACTGCTACTGCACCGGCATTGTATGTAAAAAAGATAGAAACACAAAAGAAGCCGAATGCCAACGAAACAATTCCGGTATTGGCCCGTCCCGATTCCGAAAAATTCAATTAATCATTGTTAACGCTGTTTAGATTCCAAGCTATGATATATACTATAAAAAAAATAGCAATCACTTTTGTTATTCTTATCGCTATCATTCCCTTTGCTCAGGGCCAAAAAACCGACACAGTTATATGGAAAGCATTAAATGATGAGCTTTCCCGAAATATTAACCATCTTTCGTATTTGGATTATCAAAAGCCATTCTTTATTGGATATGCATTAGGGAGTAGCGAGAATGCTATTGTTTTGGGTTCCCTGGGGGCAATCGTCATGTCGAACGAAAATAAGATTAAAAGCGAAATGATTCGCGTAATGGTTGGTAATTACCAGATTTGCGACGAAAATTTCGAAAACGAAAACAACAGCGTTCGGTATACCGGAGGAAATATTCTTTTGCCAATCGACGATGACTACTATGGAATTCGTCGTACTCTATGGATTCAGACCGACAAAGTGTATAAAGCAGCTGGGGAAACTTATAAAAACAAAATATATATCCTCAAAAGAAATAACATTCCTACGGATTCGCTGGTTCCCGATTTTGGGAAAGCTCCGGTTTCAAAATTGAAATTTGAAGGCTCCGGGTATTTATATAACAAAAAAGAATGGGAAAACCGCGTTCGGGAAATATCGGCCTATTTTTCAAAGTACCCTGATATTGACGATTCCGGAGTGTCATTTCGTTTTGCTAAAGTTAATACCTATCTGGTAAATAGCGAAGGAACCGAGGTAAAAAGCCCTGTTGATGCTGCAATTATAAGCGTTGCCGCTTTTTCTACTGCCAGCGATGGAGCACGGTTGAGCAGTAAAATTGAAGTAGTTGTCCCAACACCTAATGATATTCCTGCAAACGAATGGTTTAAGCAGGAGGTTGACAAGCTGGCAAAACATCTCATAAATTTAAAAAACGCCGAGACTTTTAATGGGAATTACACCGGCCCCGTAATGTTTACCGGACAAGCTGCTTCGGAGTTGATAGCAGGCAGTTTATTTTCGCAGGAAGATCCGCTTATTGCTATTCGGGAGCCTTTATATGCCGACCGGAACATGAAAATCTTCGCGGGGAATAACCCAAATTCGCTCGAAACTAAGTTAAATAAAAAAGTAATTTCGAATGATCTTACCGTAAAAGCTTTACCGCAGTTAAAAGCCTTTGAAGGAGTGAAATTAATCGGTCATTACGATGTGGATGCCGATGGGGTAGTGCCTCCACAGGAAGTATTGCTGGTGGAGAATGGCGTTTTAAAATCGCTATTGTGCGACCGGACTCCTACCCGCATGGTACCTCAATCTAACGGACATCGCAGGTTTGCACTTTTTAATGGTGCCGTAAGTTATTTAACCGGTCCCGGTGTGATTGAAGTTTCAGGGAAAAAGCAAAACACCGAAGCAGAGCTAAAGCAAAAGCTTATTGAAAAAGCCAAAGAAGAAGGCCTTGATTTTGCCATATTGGTAAAACAAGTGATTCATAATACGCCCACTTTCCCTGTGGAGATATACAAGGTGTCGGTTTCGGATGGTAAAGAGACATTAATTCGTTCAGCTGGTTTTAATTCCGTTTCGCTTTCTACGTTAAGGAAATGTATTGGCACCTCCAACCGAAAGGTAGCTTATAACATGTTAATGAGCGTCGGAGGCAATGCCGGAGGGTTATTCGGTTCTTTTATACCAGAAATATCGGGTTTGCCGGTTTCTGTTATCTCACCCGATGCTTTATTAATTGAAGAAATGGAAATGGAAGGTTCACCTAAAAATTTATCGGAAGAAAAACCCATTGTTCCAAATCCGGTAAGTGAGTTGATTAAAAAATAGATGACTCTTAAAAACTATTGTTCGACGATGTTTTTGTTTTACTGAAAATATCTTCGATGATCAATAGTGAAAGCACTGCCAGAAACCCCAGAACTATTATTGGGGAAATCGTAATGCTTTTTATGTGGTGAACCGTATTTGCCAACCCAATATTTAAGGTTAAATAATAGTCCTGAATACCTTTCCAGAGGGTACTTATTTTTAGCATAAATTCGGGGATAGTAGACAGGTACCAGCCTCCTGCAATTAAGACTGGAATAAATAGTAAGTACCACAAATAAACAAATTTATTTATAGGAGGTTTTGCTTGCGATAATTCCAAAACATGCTGCATTACATTATCGGTAAAGAATACCGAAGGTTCATCCAGACCTGCTTTCCCCATCCATTTTGCAGATATATTATCGATATTCAAATCATCTTTCATCATACTTTTACATTTTGGTCCTGATATAAAAACCGAAGCATTTCCCATAATCTTTTCCTTGCCCGGAAAAGTTTTATTTTCACATTTGCCTCCGAATATCCTGTAATATCGGTAATTTCTTTAACAGAACATTCATTCAGGTAGAAAAGGGTAATAACAGCCCGCTCATCATCGGGCAATTTATCAATAGCCTTTCTTACTATTATACTTTGTTCCTTATCGGTTAGGGTATTGAATAAGTTTTCCGATTCGGCCACATCAAAACTACTAAATTTGTTATCGTGAATAGAGCTAACATCCAACTGTTTTTTCCGTAGCCTCGAAACCGATAAATTAAATACGATTTTGTAAAGCCAGGTGGTGAATTTGCATTGCTGCCTGAATTCTTTAATCGACTGAAAAGCCTTTACAAAAGCATCGTGGGCAATTTCTTCCGCATCTTCCGGAATCTTTACGAATTTTAAGGCAAAGGTATACGCCATCCTTTTATGTTTTTCAACCAGAAAGGAGTAAGCGTTCACATCGCCCCGGATAACCTTGTCAATATAATATGTGTCGTCCTGAAATTGCATATAAGTTTAGACGCTTAATAAGACAAGTTCGTTACAAGTAAAATTAAGATATTTTTTTGTAACCGTTTTTTATTGCATGGCGTCAAAGATTTTGAAGACATTATTTATTCATTTTTAAAACTAAACAATATGAATTCAATATCAGACATATTTACGGCGGCGATCGTTTTCACTGCTATTTATGGAGTTATCCAATTATTTGTGCGCAGAAAAGAAAGACTTCTTCTTATTGAAAAAGGTACTAATCCGCCTGAAACAAAAACCGACTTTTTTGCATTCTCCAGTTTAAAATTTGGTCTATTCTTTATAGGAATAGGTGCTGGGGTATTAATTGCCAATATCTTAACTGTAACAACCAATTTAGATGAAGAAGTGGCGTTCTTTTCAATGGTCTTCCTCTTTGGTGGACTTGCTCTTGTTATCAATCATCTTTTGGGAAAAAGATAAAATGTATAACTCAAAAATTGTAAAATATGATAAAAAGGTCCGGAATCTAACCGGGCTTTTTTATTTCAAATAACAGAAATAATGCTTAACCACTTGTTTTGACAAAACTGTCAGGTTCAGCATATCCGAAGCTTCGGCAATATCAATGGTTTCCCGGTTCTTTTTCAGAATTTTTATTTTGTCGTCGTTAATGCTATAGGCATGGTTGCTGATGTGACCGGTAAAAGCAAATAATCCAATATCGTCGCGGTTAATAGATGTTGCTGCAATAATGCTTTCGGTCACCTCCTTAATATATGACTCTTCAAATGGCTGGTATTGTAATTCAGTCCGGTAAAGCCGCCGGTTCATAAGGTTTGAGCTTAGCAATGCAAGCACCTTGTCGTGACTTTCGGCCCATACTTTTGCAGACGAAAACAGGTCATTATCCTCGAGTTTCGAGTAATTGTCCAAAAGGATTTTTCGCGTTTCGGGCGAAATAGTTTCAGGGTCGATATTGGGCAAGGGGTTCGAGATAAAGAACTTAAAACAGGGTGTAGCAAATATTTCCTCACCTTGTTTCGCAAGGTATTTTACCCGGTAGAGCATATTCAACAACAGATTTTCGGCCGAAATAACGGTTTTGTGAAAGTAAACCTGCCAGTACATCACCCGTCGGGCAATTAAAAATTTCTCGATCGAATAAATTCCTTTTTCTTCAACCACCAGTTCGTCGTTGGCAACATCGAGCATTTTTATAATGCGGTCGGAACCGATAGTTCCTTCAATTACTCCGGTAAAAAAGCTGTCACGGCGCAAATAATCCAACCGGTCCATGTCCAATTGACTTGACACTAGCTGGTAAAGAAATTTTTTAGGGTATCTATTCTGAAAAATATCAATTGCCAGTTGAAGTTTGCCGTCAAAGATATCGTTCAGCTCCTGCATAAAAAGGAGCGATAATACTTCGTGGGAGGTGTTCTCGATAATGGTCGATTCCAGTGCATGCGAGAATGGACCATGGCCAATATCGTGCAATAATATGGCTACCATAACAGCTTCCGCTTCTTCTTCTGTAATTTCCTGGCCTTTAGATCGCAGTACCGAAATTGCCTCTTCCATCAGGTGCATTGCCCCAAGCGCATGCTGAAAGCGTGTATGGTTGGCTCCCGGATAAACCATGTTGGTCAACCCTAATTGTTGAATCCTACGCAGCCTTTGAAAATAGGGGTGTTCAATCAAATCAAACAGAATAGGGAAAGGGATATTTATAAACCCATAAACAGGGTCGTTTACAATTTTTCGTTTATTCAATGGTTTAGGTATTATCAAATCATCCCAAAAATAAGAAGTTCCCGCCGAATACTTGTAGTGGAAATAATTCTTTTTTAATCTTAATTAATTTTGAACTACCCAAACACCATCAAACATGGTCAGGATTTATTAATTTTACCGAAAAAAATATTATGGCTTCTACGCTTACAGAGGTGCAAGACGAAATTATTGAGGAATTCGAAATGTTTACCGATTGGATGGACCGGTATAACTACCTTATCGAATTAAGTAAAGATCTTCCGGTAATTGATGCAAAATATAAAACAAACGACAATTTGATAAACGGTTGCCAGTCGAAAGTTTGGCTTATGGCCGAAATGGAGGGCGAAAACCTTGTATTTAAAGCCGATAGCGATGCCATTATAACAAAAGGTATCATTGCGTTGTTAATACGGGTGATGTCGAACCGGAAACCAAGCGAATTGATGAATGCCGATCTTTATTTTATTGAGGTGATCGGCCTGCGTCAAAATCTCTCTCCTACAAGGAGCAACGGGTTACTCTCCATGATAAAGCAAATGAAATATTATGCATTGGCTTATCACACGAAAATAAACAGTAAACAATAGAAAGAAATAAAGCAAATGGCCGATAACTTATTACAACTCGAAACCGAGGTGGTGAATGTTCTCAAAAACACCTACGATCCGGAAATTCCGGTAAATGTTTACGATTTGGGTTTAATTTATAAAATTGATGTGGATAATAATAATCAGGTGGAGGTTACTATGACGCTTACTGCACCTAATTGTCCGGTTGCCGACGACCTGCTTCTCGAAATTAAAGAAAGGATCGAAGAAATTCCGGATGTTAAAGGTGTTGCTATCAATCTGGTTTTTGATCCGCCCTGGGATAAAAACATGATGACCGAAGCGGCAATGCTGGAGCTTGGTTTGCTATAATACCACTTTATATCATAATAAATGTGTCCACTCCTAAAAGTCAAAAATTCAATGATTTTCATCTGTTCCCTAACCCCTCCAGGGAACCATCTGAAAATCATTGAATTTTTAAGTCCCCCATTTGGGGGATTAGGGGGTAAAAGACTTTTCGGAACAGCCCCATAATTGTAATTACAAGTTAATTAAATCACCAAAAATACAATGGTCGAGCGGAAGGCCAGGAGTGAAGCCATTAAAGCCGAAGCCCTTCGGCTTGGTTTTAGTAATTGCGGCATAGCACGGGCTGAACCTCTTTTTCAGGAAACTCCGCATTTATTGCAATGGCTTGATAAGGGTTTTCATGCCGATATGAAATACATGGAACGGAACCTTGAAAAGCGAACCGATCCGCAGCAATTGGTCGAAAATGCCAAATCGGTTATTGTGGTGCTGCATAATTATTTCCCCGAAAAAGTAAAATTCAATAGTTCGTATAAAGTCGCCAAATATGCCTATGGTAAGGACTATCATCAGGTTTTAAAAGAGAAGCTCTTTACACTTTTTAATTTTATCCATTCAGAAATCACTCCAATAACCGGGCGTTGTTTTACCGATTCGGCTCCGGTTTTGGAGCGGGCTTGGGCTGTAAAGGCCGGACTGGGCTGGATTGGGAAAAACTCAAATTTGCTTACGCGTAATGACGGGTCGTTTGTTTTTATCGGCGAACTCATCATCGACCTGGAATTGGAGTACGATCGGCCAACGATGCATGATTATTGCGGATCGTGTACTATCTGCATCGAGCAATGTCCAACGGGAGCAATTGTTTCCCCAAAAGTAATTGATAGCAGGCGGTGTATATCGTATCTGACTATCGAAAATAAAGAAGTCATACCGGAGGAATTTACCGGAAAAACCAACAATTGGATTTTTGGTTGCGATATATGTCAGGATGTTTGTCCCTGGAACCGAAAATGCCAGCCTCATTCTGAATCGCAGTTTACCCCCTCTGATTCCCTGGTTGAATTAACCGATGAACGTTGGGAAAATCTTACGGAGAATGATTTTACAACATTGTTTTCTCAATCTCCAATAAGCCGACCTGGATATGAAGGATTAATCCGAAATGTTCGGAACAGTTCCTCCCGGGAATAATGAAAATTTTTCAAATCGAATGGTTAGCTTGCAATAATTTATAAACTGACATTTTTCGAGACCTTGATTTAGACAAATCTCCTGTTAACTTTATTCAATTTGAGTTTTTTGTTTGATAAATTTGTTGAAAAGATTCAAGCATAGATAATATCTAAATTATTTTTCCTAAATTTATTTTAAGAAGGTCATATTATATGTATGACTAAAAATACTCTATTGTAAATAAGGAATTAGCGAAATATTCAAATAATGTATTCTGAAGAATTTGACCTGAAAAGTTTTGACCGGTTAAAACTCTATGTTAAGTGCTGGAAACCTGTTGATGCTCCGGTTGGGGTTGTAATACTGGTTCATGGGTTAGGAGAGCATATTAACCGTTACAATCCCTGGGCAAAGCGGCTTACAAATGATGGATGGGCTGTTTTGGGCTTCGACCTCCGGGGGCATGGCCGTTCGGAAGGCAGAAGGGGGAATGGGAATTATCTTTCGCACCTGAACGATATCGATACCATTTTCACGTTTGCGTTTGAACTGTTCGGCAATATTCCAAAAGTTCTTTACGGGCATTCGATGGGAGGAAATCTCGCATTAGGATATGAAATATCCCGAAAACCTGCCATACATCGGTTAATTATTACATCCCCCTGGTTGAAACTGGCTAGTCCGCCTCCATACCCGATACAACTTGTATCAAAAATGATGGTAAAAATACTACCCACCTTCAGAGTAGCAAATGGGCTGAATGTAAAATATCTCAGTCGGGATAAAGCTGTTTGTGAAGCTTATAGGAACGACCCCCTGGTTCATAATCAAATCTCGGCAAATACTTTTCTGCAGATGCAGGAATGGGCGGCCATAATCCTCAAAAATAAACACAAAGTAAATGTGCCGTTGCTTTTAATGCATGGCACTGCCGATAAAATTACCTCATGGAAAGGTTCTCAGCAATTTGCGTTCGAAACAAGCGAGAACACGCACTTAAAACTCTGGGACGACTGTTTCCACGAATTGCACAATGAGCTTTGCAAAGAAGAAGTTTTCAGTTATATTTCGAATTGGTTAAGCACTATGCCTAAACACAATTTGAAAACACATGTCAGTTGAACTTTTTCGAACCACTATTTCTATTCCAACTTCCAATAGGAAACTTTCCTATTCTACTGGTTCTATTTTTTTAGGTTCTTGTTTTACCGAGAATATTGGTAATAAGCTTCTTGGTTTTAAATTTCCGGCAATCCAGAACCCGTTCGGGATCATTTATAATCCTCTCTCGGTAAAATTAAGCCTGGAGCGGATAATAGCCGGAAACCCATATTCTTCCGATAGTTTGCAGTATTCCAATGGATTATATTTTAGTTTCGACCATCATTCCCGCTTTTCGGATCCTAATGCTGATGTTTGCCTCAATGGAATAAACGATGCATTGATTAATGCCAATGATGCAATCAAAAAAGCCTCATTTTTGTTTATTACCTTTGGTACCGCTTACTATTATAAACTTAAAATAACAAAACAGCTTGTCTCCAATTGCCATAAGCTTCCGGAAAAAGAATTTGAAAGGGAACGACTTACTGTAACAGATATTGTGGAGAATTTCACTGAAATGATGACCTCGCTACGAGTACTTAATCCTAACTTACAAATTGTTTTTACTGTTAGTCCGATTCGCCACTGGAAAGACGGAGCGCACGAAAACCAGCTCAGCAAATCAATCTTGTTATTAGCGATCGATGAATTATGCCACATCTATAATTACTTGTTTTACTTTCCTGCCTACGAACTTATGCTGGATGAGCTGCGCGATTACAGATTTTATAACGAAGATATGTTGCATCCAAGTTCCACTGCAATTGATTTTATCTGGAAAAGGTTTCGCAATTGTTTTATTTCGGAAGCAACATTGCAAATAATGAGCGAAGTAGAAAAGATACAAATGGCCTGTGATCATAAGCCATATAATCCACAAAGTGAAGCATATCGAACGTTTTCCATTCAGCAATTAAATAAAATTCAACATCTTACTGACCAATACCCTCATCTCAACTTTGATTCTGAGAATAAGTATTTTAAGTCTTTTATAGAGTAATTAGTATAATTTAAGACTTTTTATATTGAACTATTCGCTTTTTTTATTGTTAGATTTATTATAATGTTTAACTATAATAAGTAATACCATGAACAAAAATATAATCCTCCTATTAATAATATCCTCATTTAGCAGTGCATTTTCGCAGCAAGGGGAGAAGGGAACACTTGAGGGGAGGGTGTTTGATTCAAAAAACAATGAACCAATCCCTTTTGCCAGTATTGTAATAAACGGAACTACTATTGGATCTTTAAGCGATCTCGATGGAAACTTCATTTTTACAGGCTTAAAGCCTGGTTATTTGGAAATTAAAGTAACCTCAATAGGCTTTAAGAATTTTGTTTCTCAAGCTATTTTGGTTACCAATGCAAAAAAGGCTTACATCGATGTAGCCATGGAAGAAACTCAGGTGCAACTCGCCGAGGTTATAGTGGAAGCTTCATCGTTCCGAAAAAAAGAAGAAAGCCCGCTATCGTTGCGTCGGATAAGTATTGCCGAAATTGAACGCAGCCCGGGTTCAAACCGTGATATTTCGAGGGTAATACAGTCTTTCCCCGGAGTGTCATCAACACCGGCTTACCGAAACGATGTGATTGTGCGCGGAGGGGGAACAAGTGAAAATAGGTTTTATCTCGATGGGATTGAAATTCCTAACCTGAATCACTTTGCCACCCAGGGGGCTTCGGGTGGACCGGTAGGTATTATAAATGTTGATTTTATACGTGAAGTAAATTTTTATTCCGGTGCATTTCCTGCCAACCGTGGCAATGCATTGAGTTCGGTGCTGGAATTTACTCAATTGGACGGGAATAAAGATAAATTGAAATTCCGCGCCTCCGTTGGAGCATCCGATATGGCGCTTACCCTCGATGGACCATTGTCAGAGAAATCCACCTTCATCTTTTCTGTACGTCGTTCTTACCTTCAATTCCTTTTTAAGGGATTAGGATTGCCTTTCCTTCCTACCTATAACGATTTTCAGTTTAAGTCGCGTACACGGCTGAACGAGAAAAATGAAATAACAATTATCGGCTTGGGAGCCATCGATCAATCTACTCTAAATACAAGTGCCAACGAAACTGCCGATCAGCGCTATATTCTGAACTATCTTCCGGTAAACGAGCAGTGGAATTATACGCTTGGATTTGTATACAAGCATTTTCGCGAAAACGGATCCGATAGCTGGATTGTTAGTCGTAACATGTTGAATAATCGTGCATATAAATATCGGAATAACATAGAAGTTGATTCACTAAAAGTTTTAGATTATAATTCGTTTGAAGCGGAAAATAAATTCCGTTACGAACACAACACACGTACCGAAAATGGCTTCAAAATTAATACCGGGGCAAGTTTTGAATACGCTCGTTACTACAATTCAACCTACCGGGTTTTATTTACCGGCTTTCCATTTGAGTATGAAACAAATTTCGACATGTTTCGGTGGGGACTGTTTAGCCAGGTAAGCAAGGATGTTCTAAATGAAAAACTTACTCTTTCTTTAGGGGTACGTGCCGATGCGAACAATTATTCCCCAGAGATGCGTAATTTGCTGGATCAAATATCGCCACGATTTTCTGCCTCGTATTCGTTAAGCAGTAAATGGTCGTTAAACACAAATGCAGGTCGCTACTACCAAACTCCGCCCTATACCTCTTTGGGTTATAGAGACGAATTGGGGATTCTGGTAAATAAGCAAAATAAGGTAAAGTATATTCAAGCGGATCATTTGGTTGCTGGTTTTGATTTTCTTCCCGATAATTCCTCTAAATTATCGCTCGAAGGGTTTTATAAGTGGTATAACCAATATCCTTTTTCGGTGTCCGATTCAGTTGCCCTGGCAAGTAAAGGTGCTGACTTTGGCACTTTTGGCGATGAAGAAATTGTTTCAACAGCAAAAGGAAGGGCTTATGGAATGGAGCTTCTTTATCAAAATAAAAACCTTGCCGGAATTAATATGATCGTATCATACACACTAGTTCGGAGCGAGTTTCAGGATATTAAAAGTTCGTATATCCCAACTGCCTGGGATAATAAGCATATTCTGAATGTAACCGCAACACGTGAATTTAAGCGGAATTGGGACTTGGGCTTTAAATGGAGGTATGTTGGAGGATCTCCTTACACGCCATACGATTTAGACCGCTCTAGCCTGGTAAACGCCTGGAATTCTCAAGGCCGCGCTTACCTGGATTACGGCCGCTATAACCAGTTGAGGTTAGGGTCTTTTCACCAGCTCGATATTCGGGTAGATAAGCAGTATTTCTTCAATAAATGGTCGCTTCGGTTTTATCTGGATATTCAGAATTTATATGGATTTAAATCGGATGAACCAGATAGAGTGAGTCCTGTTGAGGATAGCAACGGCGTATTTCTTCCCCCAACGGGCGATCCGGCGAGGTATCAGCTCGAAACAATCAGAAGCGAGGGTTCGGGCACCGTATTACCAACCGTGGGTATAATTGTAGAATTTTAATTTATCGTGCTATGATACGTTTTATAATCTCATTCATAATCATTAGTGTATTAATTTCCTGTCAGGGTATTCGAAAATCTCCAATCGAAAGTACGCTTGTTACTGCCATGGAATCGAATAATTCAGGTAAAGGGCCTGCTTTTCAGGTAATATTTGAAAAAGGGAAAAGTTTTAATCATCCGGTAATGGCTATTTGGAGCGAAGACTTAAGCGGGAAATATTTGCAAACCTTTTATGTTTCAAATTCTATTGCGAAAGGGGTATTTGAGTATGGAAATAAAAGTACCGGACGCTGGTTGGCAGGACCCATTCGTCGTCCCGCGGCATTACCTTACTGGGCACACAAACGGAACGTACCAGTTGAAGATGGATTGTATATTCCATCGCAGAATAATCCTTTGCCCGATGCGTATTCAGGGGCTACACCCGGGAGTAATTTTGTTCTCAACACCCGGTTGGATGAGCCTGAGATTAATACTATTAAGATCTTTTTTGAAATCAATCAAACCTGGGATTGGAACGAATATTGGACAAATAGTAAATATCCCGATGACGATGAATACAAAACCTCCTGCCAACCTGCGTTGGTGTATGCTGCAGAAGTTGATTTTTCGAAGGGGGCAATGGAATTTGAGCTAAAACCAATTGGGCATAGTCATTATTCCGGAAAAACCGGGGAGCTTTTTACTGATTTAACCACCATTACAACAGCATTGAATATTGCAAAAAGCATAAAAGTGAAAGTACCGTAAGATAATTTCGAATTGTTTTTTTTGTAGAACCTGGATTTTAAATCCAGGCCAATTTTTATCGCGCACTATTGAATAAAAATCTTTCGACTATATACTTACGACTTACTTCTAAATTCTATTCGCCCGTTCAAGGTCTTCCGGTGTATCAATCGAAATACTTTCGTAATCAGTAGTTTCAACCATAATTGTAAACCCGTTTTCGAGCCATCGGTTTTGTTCCAGACTTTCAGCTAGTTCTAAGGGCGATGGTTCAAGTTGCGTAATTTTACGAAGGGCTTCTGCCCGGTAGGCATATATTCCAAGATGTTTTATAAAGGAATATTTTTCGTGCCATTGATTTTGGGGGTAATTTCGAATATAGGGAATGGGTGAACGACTAAAGTACAATGCCTTCCCCCGAAAATCGCGCACCAGTTTCACATGGTTTGGGTTTAGGATATCTTCCGCATTAAGCATAAGTTTACCCAATGTAGCAATATCCGTTGAAGGATCGTTAAAACAAGCCCTTAATTGGTTGAGCGCTTCAGCTTGTATAAAAGGTTCATCGCCTTGAATATTAAAAACCACATCAAAATTGGTTTTTTCAAGTTGCTCAATTTTTTGAAGCGCCTCACAAATACGATCGGTCCCGGAAGGATGATTAGGAGATGTCATTATTACCTTACCGCCAAAACCGTTAACAGCGGAGGAGATACGTTCGTCGTCAGTAGCCACATAAACATGTTCAAAAGCAATGCTTGCCTGCTGATAAACCCGCTGAACCATGGGTAGTCCTTTTACTATGGCCAGAGGTTTCCCGGGGAAGCGTGTCGAAGCATAACGTGCAGGAATTATTCCAATAAACTTTAACATGGTAACTTTTTAGGCAAAAATAACTAAAAATGGATTTAAGATGGCGGGATTTAATGTTTAGGCAAGTAAAAACTGAATATCGATCCCTCACCTTGTTTACTCGAAACTACCAATCGGCCATTATGGCCATCAATAATTTTCTTGACAATTGCTAATCCCAGCCCCGATCCTTTCTCATGGTTGGTCGATTTAATGCTTGTTTGACGAAACGGTTCGAACAAATGGGGAATATCTTTTTCGGGAATGCCTTGTCCTTGGTCTTCAATGGAGGTAATGATATAATCTTTTTCTTCTATAATATTTACCTTAATACTATTTCCGGGAAATGAAAATTTAATGGCATTACCAATTAAATTATTTAAAACCTGGTCAATTTTTTTAGGATCAATTTCTGCAATGATATTTGCAGATGAGTAAGTGAATTCGATAGGAATACTTTTTTGAATAGACAAGAACTCGTTTCGGCTTACATTTTCCTGTACAAGAGCTACATAATCAGTTTTTTCAATCTTTAATTCAAGAATCCCCGATTCAATTTTGGAATAGTCTAAAATATCGTCCAGTAAATGAAGCGCAAACCGGCTGGTTTTATAAATGATACCAAGCATCTCTTTTAAATTGTCAGGTTGAAGTTCGTCCACCGCTTCAACCATTATTTCGGAAAAGGAACTGATTACGCCCAATGGATTTCTTATATCGTGCGCTGCAACACCTAATAATTCGTTTTTCTGTTGGTTTAGTTCAAGCAGTTTTTTGTTTTTATTCTCCAGTTCAATTTTAAATATCTCATTGTCAGTAACATCGTCTACAATTATAATAACCATTTCCTGATTATTAAAGTGTATATAGCGGGTCGAGAACTGGAGGTATTTCAATATCCTTATCTCATTTATAATAAATTCTCTGGTAAGAAGAGACTTGTCTGTTGGTATTTTTTTAAGAAATGAGGTTAGCATGGAAAGCCGCAACTGGCATTCTTCACAATTTTTTGTTGTTCCACAGTCAGCGTTACTTTCAGCTACATTAATGCATCCCAGGGCGTTTCCACAAATTTTTCCCAATGTAATTTCGTCGGTTGCATCAAAAAGAGTTTTAAAAGAATCGTTAAAGCTTTGAATACGGACATCTTTATCGACCATAAAAATGGCCGATGTAATTTGGTTAAATAATATATTCAGGAATTCGTTAGATTCCTTCAAATCCTGAATTACTATTCCCGAGTTTGCCAAAGTTTTTTTTTGCAAATTACCAATTTCTTTTTTTATTACCAATGATTAGAAGCTCAACATTTCGTATGAAATTAACATCATGGAGTTGGATTTGTTTTGGTGAATTAAGAAAGAATTCAATTTATACTTAAAAAATTGTAATTTTGTCAGGTTTTGAAAATTCTGTCAGTTATGGAGGTCCAGAAAATAAAGCAACGGTTTGGGATAATTGGTAATGGGGTAGGTTTAAACCGTGCTATCGATATTGCCATGCAGGTTGCCCCTACTGATTTATCTGTACTTATTACCGGCGAGAGCGGGGTTGGTAAGGAGGTTTTTCCACAAATTATACATCAGCATAGCACCCGTAAACACGGAGCTTATATAGCTGTTAACTGTGGTGCTATTCCTGAAGGTACAATTGACTCGGAACTTTTTGGACACGAAAAAGGTTCATTCACAGGGGCTACAGATCATCGAAAAGGATATTTTGAAGTAGCGAATGGCGGCACGATATTTCTGGATGAAGTTGCTGATTTGCCTTTGTCTACTCAGGTTCGTTTGTTGCGCGTACTCGAAACCGGCGAATTTATTAAAGTTGGTTCGTCTAAGGTAATGAAAACCAATGTAAGGGTAATTGCCGCTACCAATGTTGATGTAATGAAGGCGATCCAGAATGGCAAGTTCCGCGAGGATTTGTATTACAGACTCAATACGGTTCCGATTTTTATCCCGCCATTGCGCGACAGGGTCGAAGATATCCATTTGTTGTTCCGAAAATTCGCGAACGATTTTGCTGATAAATACCGGATGCCCCCAATTGCCCTCGACGATGAAGCACAACGTATGCTCGAAGCTTACGATTGGCCGGGAAATATACGGCAACTGAAAAATATTACGGAACAAATTTCGGTAATTGAGCACAATCGCAATCTTACCATGGAAACGTTCCGAAAATACCTGCCCAATTATACCGGAGCAAGGCTTCCTGCAGTAATAGCGCACGACGATCATAAAAGTTTTGCATCCGAAAGGGAAATATTATACAAGGTCCTTTTCGATATGAAAAACGACATGAACGACCTGAAGAAGCTGGTACTCGAAATGCTTAACAAAGATACTTCTACGTCCGACGTCCATCAAAACAATGCACAGTTGATACAAAAGTTGTATCAGAGCGTAGATCCGGTTGCTCCGGCAAATTCTTCCAAGACAATTGAAATTGTTAGACAGGAACACAATATTGAAGATACCGAGGAAGTTTTAGAAGAATCGCTTTCCCTTTCGGACAAGGAGATTGAGATGATTAAAAAAGCCCTCGAAAAGCATAGCGGAAAACGAAAACTTGCTGCTTCTGAGTTGGGAATTTCGGAACGGACATTGTATAGAAAAATTAAAGAATATAATTTGGAATAATATGGTTCGATTACTATTTATTGCTTTATGTTGCCTGATGCTTAACAGTGCCTGTAAAATATATTCGCTTACAGGAGCCTCCATTAACCCGAATGTTGTGAAAACTGCCACGATTCCATATTTTCAAAACAGGGCTCAGTTACAACAGCCTATGTTAAGCAGGAATTTGACAGAGAAATTAAAAGATAAAATTCAATCGCAAACCAGTTTAACCCTTGTTAATGAATCAGGCGATATATTAATCGACGGGGAAATAACCGGTTATACTGTTCAGCCTGCTGCTATCCAGGGAGATAATATTGCTGCGAAAAACAGGCTTACCGTTACCATTCATGTTAAATATACTAACTCGAAAGATGACGAATTTGACTATGACACCACCTTTTCGCGTTTCGAAGATTTTGACAGTAACTCGTCTTTAGATGCTGTTGAAAACGATTTGATCGATAAAATTGCCGATCAGTTAGTAGAAGATATTTTTAACAAAGCTTTTGTAAATTGGTAGTTTTTAAATGCAATAATCCCTCAATACTTATATAGTGAAAAAGGAAAGAATCCACGAACTGCTGAATAATCCTGCCTCCACAGGGGTGAAGGATATAGATCAGCTTCAACAAGTTATTAAGGACTATCCGTATTTCTCGAATGCTCATTTACTATTATTATTTGGTTTGCAAAAGATCGGATCGGATAAGTACGAAGAGCAACTGCAGCAGTCGGCTTTATTTTTGCAATCCAGGAAAGTGCTTCTGAAAGCGGTATTGCACGAATGGCCGGTTTCTCCTGTAACTTTTAATTCTGTTGAAGAAGAAATCAATATTGAGCAATCGGGTCAATCTTTCGAAATCCCGAATATTGCCTCACCTGCTGCCGAAAACAATATTCAAGAAACAGTGCCTTCTATTGCCGAGGAAATTAACGTTGAGAAAACACTTGCTGAAACACTTAGGAATGAAGAAGAATTTTCGTTTTTATTAGAAGACTCTCAACCAATAGAGATTTTGGAGAACAAAGAAGAAGACATAATTCAGAAACCAGGGAACAACACTGAATTGCTCGATTTTGATATATCTACTGCCAAAGTTGAGAAAGAAGATGTTTCTGAAAATGCGATAGATCAATTTTTAAAAATAAACCCCCGTATTAAGCCAAAGTTAGACCTGGAAGATGAACGAGGCGACATTTCGGAGCCCAGTACACAAGATACGGGCGAGTTTGTTTCCGAAACATTAGCCAGCATCTTTGAGCAGCAAGGTTTAATCGAAAAGGCAAAAGATGTTTATCAAAAATTAATTTTGAAATATCCGGAAAAAAGCACTTACTTTGCCAGTCGAATTGAGGAATTGAATAATAGAAGTAAATAATTATAAAACAATATTTTATGGTCATTTTTGCAATAATAATCTTTTTGGTTTCTGTTTTGTTAGTATTGGTAGTATTAGTACAAAACTCAAAAGGTGGTGGATTAGCTGCCGGATTTTCGGGCTCGAATCAAGTGATGGGAGTTCGCCGTACTGCCGATTTTCTTGAAAAAGCTACCTGGACACTTGCGGGTGTTTTACTTTTTTTATGTTTAGCAGCCAGTGTCACTATTCCAAAACTTACAAAACAGGAAAGAAAGTCGGCTATTGAAAATGTTAATACTCAGGATCAAAATGCAGTTCCTGCATTTCCTTCACAATCACAGCCAAGTAATAACAGTACCGATCAGAAAACTACCGAGGAAAAGTAATATAATTCGGGTTAACTCCACAAAAGTGTCAGTATGTCATAAATACTGACACTTTTTTTATTTCTAAGCAAAACTACCATTTTCAACATTATATTACTGTATTATAATAGAATGTAATTTGTGAAAACTGAAAATCTGTTTGAATTTCCTGCTAATTACTGTTAAAATGTCCATCTATAGCTTGTAAAAATGGCTGAAAACAGATTTGGCATACATTATGACAAAGAGGACACATAATAAAAATGATTGTTTAACCAATAAAAATAACTATTGATATGGCAGATGTAAAAATTAAACCATTAGCCGACAGAGTGCTGGTAGAACCTATGCAAGCTGAAGAAAAAACCAAAAGCGGCATCATAATTCCGGATACTGCAAAGGAAAAACCACAAAAGGGTACTGTTGTGGCTGCTGGTCCTGGTACGAAAGATGAGAAAATGGAAGTAAAAGTTGGCGATGTGGTTCTTTATGGAAAATACGCCGGATCCGAGTTAAGCATCGAAGGAAAAGATTATTTGATGATGCGTCAGTCAGATATCCTCGCTGTAATTTAATGGTGTAATTAATTAATCATTAACGTTTAAATAAAGTTTATATGTCCAAAGAAATTAAATTTAACATTGAAGCTCGCGACCTTCTCAAAAAAGGTGTGGATCAGCTTGCCAATGCTGTTAAAGTTACATTAGGCCCAAAAGGTCGTAATGTTGTTATCGATAAAAAATTCGGTGCCCCTCAGGTTACAAAAGACGGTGTTACTGTTGCCAAAGAAATTGAATTAAGCAATAAATTCGAAAACCTCGGAGCTCAAATGGTAAAGGAAGTTGCTTCCAAAACCAATGATGATGCTGGTGATGGTACTACTACGGCTACTGTTTTAGCTCAGTCGTTAGTTACAGTTGGTTTAAAAAATGTTACTGCCGGTGCAAATCCAATGGATTTAAAACGTGGTATCGACAAAGCTGTTATCCGGGTTATTGAGAATTTAAAATCACAATCCAAAGAAGTTGGCGACGATTTCAAGAAAATCGAACAAGTAGCTTCTATTTCGGCTAACAACGATGTTGAAATTGGGAAACTTATTGCTGAAGCAATGGGTAAAGTTAAAAAAGAAGGTGTTATTACCGTTGAAGAAGCTAAAACCTCCGAAACTACAGTTGATGTAGTTGAAGGTATGCAATTCGACCGTGGATATATTTCTCCATATTTTGTAACCGATACAGAAAAAATGGAATGTATTCTCGAAACTCCCCATATTCTTATATACGACAAGAAAATCTCTTCAATGAAGGATTTCCTTCCAATTTTGGAGCAGTCGTTACAAACAGGTAAACCATTAATGATAATAGCTGAAGATATCGACGGTGAAGCGTTAGCTACTCTTGTAGTTAATAAACTTCGTGGTTCGTTGCGTATTGCAGCTGTTAAGGCTCCGGGTTTTGGCGATCGCCGCAAAGAAATGTTGGAGGATATCGCTATCCTAACTGGTGGTACTGTAATTTCAGAAGAAAAAGGTTTGAAATTAGAAAACACTACCCTTGAAATGTTAGGCCATGCCGAAAAAATTTCAATAAACAAAGATAACACCACTGTTGTAAACGGAGCTGGTGACAAAAAGCTTATTGATGCCCGCATTGGTCAAATCCGTTCGCAAATCGAAAATACTACCTCAGATTACGATCGTGAAAAACTTCAGGAACGTTTGGCTAAATTAGCCGGTGGAGTTGCTGTACTATATATTGGTGCAGCTACTGAAGTTGAAATGAAGGAAAAGAAAGACCGTGTGAACGATGCATTAAGTGCAACCCGTGCTGCTGTTGAAGAAGGAATTATCCCCGGTGGTGGAATCGGTTACATCCGCGCTATCAAAGCTCTTGATGGTATGAAGGGTGATAACGATGACGAAACTACTGGTATTGCCATTGTTCGCCGTGCATTAGAGGAACCTCTTCGTCAGATTGTTGAAAACGCTGGTGCTGATGGCGCTGTGGTTGTTCAAAAAGTTAGAGAAGGAAAAGAAGACTATGGTTACAATGCGCGTACTGATCAGTATGAAAACTTATTTGCAGCCGGAGTAATCGATCCTACTAAAGTAGCTCGTGTAGCATTAGAAAATGCAGCTTCAATTGCTGGTATGCTTCTTACTACCGAATGTGTTTTAGCTGAAAAAGAAGAAGATAAACCTATGGCTCCTCCTCAAATGGGTGGTGGTATGGGCGGTATGATGTAAATCGACCTTATATTCTTACATATAAATATGCCCTTTTCCGTTTTTCGGGAAAGGGCATTTATTTTTTCTTACCTGATAATACCGGTATTTCTTCGAGTTGCTCCATGAGATCGTTTCCAAACTGAATAATTTTGTTCCGATAACTGATCACTTCCTCTGAAGCGCAGTTGACTGAAATATTTTGAGACTCGTTAAGAATATCCACCAGGCTTTGATTCAAGGTTATTGAAAACTGTTCAATTTCAGATTTACAAGCTTTCATTTTTTCTTCGGTAAGTTCCTTCGACTTGGTGAGTTCACTTTCCAGTAAAATACGTTCAGTGATATCCCAATTAACACCAATAATCCTGATTGCTTTTCTATTGCTATCTGAAATTACATTATAATAGCAACGGATATTACGGTACTCTTTTTTAGGCGTTTTGATACTAAATGATGTTTTATGGTTCTTCCCAAATCGTATCGAGTGATGTAGTTCTTCTTCAAATCGTGCGGCGTCATCTGGGTATAACCGTTTCATCCAATCGGGGAGGGTTCCTTTAAAATCAGAAGGCTCTAATTCGTACAAATTATACATTTGCTGGTCCCAAATTACCCGTTGCAGGGCAAGATCCCATTCCCATATTCCAATTTTGGCCGAATTTACCGCTATTTCAAAGCGTTCTTTGAGTTCCTTAAGCTTTTCAATGGCGGTATCTCGTTCCTTTTCCCTATTTGCCAGTCCTGCCGCCATCTGATCAAATGCCTGAGCTAATAGCCCTGTTTCGCCAATGGTGTAATCCATTTGAGTACGAGTATTTAAATCCCCATCTTTAAGGCGATTAGCTGTGAGTACTAATTTGTCAATCCGTTTAAAAATAATATTTTGACTATAATACCATGAAGTTACTATTCCAATAATTACTGCAATAAGAATCAGAAAAAGGTTTCGATAAAAAATGGTATTGGCACGTTTAAAGGCTTCATTTAACGGAGTTCCAACAACAACATACATGTATGGGCTGTCTTTTTCGATGTTTATGCGCACAAACCCAAACAGGCGCTTTTGATTATTAAAACCTTCGGCTATATAGGATCCATCCGGAGAATTTGCTATTAAAGCTCCTTGTATTTCAGGTGAACCCCTTTTACCAAGGTTCTTATGTGGTTTTTCCGAATGATAAAGTTCCCTTCCGGTATAATCGTAGAAGGAAAAATCACTTTTAGCCGGTAGGGGAGATACAGACAATGTATTATGATATTGCTGTAAATCAAATGATGCAATAAGAATCAGTTTAATGTCGCCATTTTCATTTAGTACCGGTGAAGCGTAGTGCAACACCGGCTTGTTTGTTAGACGGCTTTTAGCAAATCCCCCAATGGCAAATGATTTGGTACGGGTGACGTCTTTATAATATTTTCGATCGGCTATGGAGAAGGGCTTAAAAGGAACTGCCGAAGCATAAACCTCCCCATTTGGCAAGGCCGCTAATATTACGGCAAAGCTTGGATTTTCGACCAGTATTTTTTTAAACAGATGGTTTAAAACATCTCTGTTTGGCTCATTATCCTGCATTTCCGGTAACTGGCTTATCAAAAAAAGTAATTGTCGGGTCGACGCTTCGGTATTCTTTTGTTGCATAGCTATGTTTCGGGCTATGCTTAAAGTAAGATCTTTTGCTTGTTCAGTAGCTATTTTTTTCTCTTCGCCTGATGTGTAAATAGAAAGTAGAATAAGAGGAGCGGCAACTAAGGTTATTATAAAAATGAACTGCCACTTAATTGAGATGTTCTTAAATTTCATATGCATCGATATGAGTGGAACTTGAAAGGACCTTGATTAATTCAAATTTACTAATTCTAATCCAAACTTTGGTAGTTCAATGATATTTAATAACATTAGTAAGATGAATACTTTAGTTATTGCAGCTAAAAGGTGATAGATATTTTTGAACTAGGACATTTCTTAGTTTGGTAACAGAATAATTTCAAAATTGAAGTCAATAATACCACTACTGGAACAGCAAACGAAAAAGGTTCAGGATTAGGGTTATTATTATGCAAAGATTTTACTGAAAAACTAGAGGGTAATTTTTGGATTGAAAGTGCATTGAACAAGGGATGCATGTTTAAATTTACAATATCTCAACAAAAAGCTTAATCCAATTACATTCGATCTGTTATAGGATTATAACTGTCGAAACTTAGATACCATTTTCAGTTCTAAATTTTACACCTTATTGGAGTGGTTTTTTAGATCTCAATTCAAAAAATTTGGGCTATTTAGTTTTCTAAAAAAAGAGACTCATTTTAACCTGCTCGTATTATTTCGCGCCAACCGCTAAGGTTGTCTTCTTTTTTTAACAAGGAGCGTTTGGAAATTAACTTTATGTTTTAAATCAATTATGATTTTTTACTATATTGATAAAAAATAAACAAACACGGGATGATCGTTATAAAATTAAGACAGTACCTCTATTTACCCGGTCTCTTTATATACGCATTACAACTATTACAACTTTTTTTATGTTAAAAACAGCATTTTTCTACCTCACCTTTTGGGGGATCCTTATTTTTAGTATCTTCCTCTTTATACCCTTATACGTTTTAAAACTGGTAGGAACGAAAAGTGCTGAAAAGCGATTTGTTTATCTCGTATCTTCCGCGTGGGCCCGCTTTATATTGATTGTAAACGGGGTAAGCTATACAGCATATGGCAAAGAAAATATTCCGGATTCCCGATCTGGTCTGGTAGTAGTTTCAAATCATCAGGGAAGTTTCGATATTCCCATTTATATATCTTGTCTCCCTTTTTCGGTTGGGTTTATTGCAAAGCATGAGTTGAAAAAAATGCCAATCCTCAGTGGCTGGATGAATTCGCTCGATTGCATTTTTATCAATCGGAAAAAATTGCGGGAATCTTCAAACAAAATCAATAAGCGGATACACCAAAAAGATAAAAATCCGATTTTCATTTTTCCGGAAGGTACCCGTAGCAAAGGGCCACAAATGGGGCCTTTTAAACCCGGAAGTCTCAAATTGATGTTTCACGAGAGGGCAGATGTGTTGCCTATAACCATAAGTGGCAGCTTTAAATGCATGGAATTACATCACAATGTCAAAAGCGAGCATGTCGAACTTTATTATCATCCTGTCTTACATAGCTCCGATTATCGTCTGGACGATTTCGAAACGTTTAATATTGACTTGCAACGAATTATTGCAGGGCCTTTGACTGTTAGTTAGTCAACTATAAAAAGCCTGGCACAAACCGATTTTACGTCAATACCTCCTTTTATTGTCCTGGAATATTAGTTCCAATTTTAAAGGAGATTGTTTCTTGTTATTATTTCATAATAAGATACAAAAATCATTCAACCCTATTTTAGTATCATACAATTTAATCAATAGATCAGCCTATTATCTTTTACACTTTATTGAACCTTTTTTAAAATAAAGCTATGAGCCCCCTCCGAAAAGTCCTTTTACCACTAACTCCTAAATTGGGCTTTAAAATCATTTGCTGAACCGGAAAGTATATGCAGAAGTGCCACCTCGGGTAGAATATACTTTATCAGAAATGGGAAAGGAACTTATGCCTGTAGTTCAAATGATGGTAGAATGGGCTCAGGTCCATTTTGAAGAAATTACAAAATAATACGAGTATGAATAATCGATTTTTAAAAGTATTGAGTCAAATTATGTTAGCTGTGGGCCTAACACTAATGGCCGGTGGAATTGCAAGTTTCTTTTTTCCAAATGTTGAACTTCGATTTTTTGGAAATAAAGTTTTCGCAGAAAATGATCGGGTAATATGGGTAATTATAAATGCCATTATTGTATTGGCAGGTTTAATACTTTTTCAGGTCGCCAGAAAAAAAATAGGATTCAGTGAGATTACCTAAAATTAGGTCAATTCAACAACCTGTATTCATTCGGTGTGAATCCCGTCTCGTTTTTAAACATCCTGCTGAAGTGCTGTGGGTGTTTAAAACCTAATTCATAAGCTATCTCGCTCATGGTTTTGCTCTTATCAAATATTCTTTCTTTCGCAATGCCCATTACCTTTAACTGGATGTTTTCCTGGGCAGACTTTCCGGTTTCTTTCTTGATCAGATCGCCAAAATAGTTGGGAGACAGAAACAATTGTTCAGCGCAAAACTTAACCGTTGGTAACCCGGCAGTAAGCGCTATTTCCGACTGAAAATAATTGTCGATCAATTTCTCGAATTTAGCTAGAATATCTCTGTTTACTTCGCTGCGGGTAATAAACTGGCGATCGTAAAACCGCATACAGTAATTTAGAAGCAGCTCGATATTATTTGTAATCAGTGTTTTACTATGTTTGTCAATTGACTGCCGAAGTTCATAATCAATCTTATCCATGCAATCCAATACAACTTGCCGTTCTTTTTCCGATAAGTGAAGGGCTTCCCTGGCTTCGTAAGTGAAAAAGGTATACTGCTTAATATTGTGACCTAAGGAAGTTCCCCGGATTAAATCGGGATGAAAAAGCAGGCCCCAGCCTTTGGGCATGGTAGTCCCGGGCTTGCTGCCGATCCCAACAACCTGGCCGGGGGCAATAAACACAAGTGTACCTTCCTGATAATCGTAATAATTACAGCCATATTTCAAATCGCCGCATACAGCATCTTTCAGGAAAACACAATAAAAGCCATAGTTTGCCATGGCTTGCGGTATGAGTTTCATATTTGCAAAATCAAATACACTTACCAATGGATGCAGTGTTTCGATCCCCCTCAGGGCATTATATTGCGATATATTATCCAGCTTCATTATTTCGTCCATGACCAAAATTTGTAATTTTCTTCCAAAGGTAAAACATATTTATCTATAAGATAAACACCAAAATACATAATCAGTAATCAGGGTACAAGAATCAGTAATCTGTATACAAACGCTCCTGTTATTTCGCTTCACCTTTGTAAGAATAAAAAGCAATATGAATCGAGATATAAAAAGCAAATATTTGACATACATATTCATGACGATAAGTACCATTGCTTCAGGTCAAACTCTGAATAACCCTTTTGGTCTTGTTTATAAAGAGGCAATTACTGAAAATGTGCCAGGCAAGGTGAATATACATCCTGTAACCTATAAACTAAATGGCATTGATATCGCTGCCAATATTTATACACCCGCCAATTACGACGCGTCAAAAAAATATCCGGCGGTAGTGGTGGCTCATCCCAACGGAGGAGTTAAGGAACAGACTACCGGATTATATGCGCAGCGACTGGCCGAATCGGGTTACATAGCCATTACTGCCGATGCAGCCTACCAGGGTGCCAGTGGTGGTCAGCCCCGCAATGTGGATAAGCCTGCTAATCGCATTGAAGATATTCGCGGCATGGCCGACTTTATTACCCAATATGCCGGAGTTGATGCCAGTCGTTTGGGAGTATTGGGCATATGTGGTGGTGGAGGATATACCTTAAAAGCAGCTCAGACCGATAAACGATTTAAAGCTGTGGCCACGCTGAGCATGTTTAATTCCGGGCTGGTGAGGCGTAACGGATTCAAGGACTCCCAGATATCCACCATTCAGCAACGGTTAAAAGATGCTTCAGATGCCCGCGCCCTTGAAGCTTCCGGTGGTGAAGTGCGCTATGCGGCCAATACAAAAACAACGGATGAAATGGCCGATAAAATGCCTTTTGATCTGTATCGTGAAGGCCACTATTATTACAACAGAACCCATGCGCACCCAAATTCTACCTTCAGGTACACCATGAGCAGTCTGCTCGACCTGATGGAATTTGATGCAGCCACTAGTATGGATTTAATCAATCAGCCCCTGTTGATGATGGCTGGAAGCAAAGCCGACACGTATTACATGACGGACAGTGCATTCAAGTTGGCTACCGGAACAAAAGAAAAGGAATTATTCCTTATTGAAGGGGCTACCCACATTCAAACGTATTATGTTCCCGAATATGTGGCTAAGGCCATGAGCAAGCTTAACGATTTTTTTGGTAAATACCTGTAACGTTGATAGTCTTGATTCCATACTATTTGGCCGCAATCGGCAAATACAAAATCTAAACAAGTTTCTTTTGCACACATGATAAAATTTAATACTACCTAAAATGAAAAGAATAATAACAGGAATAGCATGCATATTGAGTTTCAACCTGTATGCCCAGCAAACAATTGTGAATAGTTCTTCGAAAGAGGCACCAGTTGTTCAAACCGTCTCTGGAAAGGTTCGCGGAGTATCGGAAGGGAATGTCGAAAGTTTTAAGGGAATTCCCTATGCTGCTCCTCCAGTGGGTGAATTTCGCTGGCGACCTCCGCAACCCATGACCCCATGGCAGGGGGAACGCGATGCCACCAAGTTTGGTGCAAATTGCGCAGCGGGAGGTTGGGGCGCTGCTCCGGGAACAATTCAGGCAGGTTCGTCCGAAGATTGCTTGTTTCTCAATGTCTGGAGACCTGCCGGGGCTGCAAAGAATGCAAAGCTGCCGGTAATGGTATGGATCCATGGCGGCGCCTTCGTAGGGGGTAGCGGCTCCGGAGCAGGAGTTGAAGGTCAGTTTGCCAAAAAAGGAGTCATCCTGATTACTATCAATTACCGTCTGGGGCGCCTTGGCCATTTTGCATTCCCTGCGCTGAGCAAGGAGCATCCCGATGAACCCAAGGGTAGTTACGCCTTTATGGACCAGATTGCCGCACTCAAATGGGTACAACAGAATATTGCTGCCTTTGGAGGCAATCCTAAAAATGTGACCATTTTCGGTTTCTCAGCCGGTGGGGTTTCGGTACATTCACTTTTGACGATCCCGGCTGCAAAGGGACTTTTTCAAAAGGCAATCAGTCATTCAGGCGGCGGTCGGGATGGCGTTTTAACCGGCAGACCTATAAACAAAGAAAATGCAAGTTCGTACTACCCTGTTTCAGCGGAGACAATCGGAATAAACTTTGCCCGTAAACATAAAATCGAGGGAACAGATGCGTCAGCCCTGGCCAAATTACGTGCCCTGAAAGTTGAAGAGATTGTGGACGGTGGACAGGAAAATGATGGACAAGGTGGCCCTCGTATCTATTCTGGCCCTATCCTCGATGGCAAACTGGTAACAGAAACTGCAGAGAGTGCTTACAAGGCGGGAAGGCAGGCACGCGTTCCGCTTCTCATTGGGAATAATAGTGCTGAAATTGGTGGCCCCTTTGTGAATGCCAGCAGTACAAAGGAAGAACTGTTTTCGCTGTTCGGGGAACTGAAAGAGGAGGCAAAATCTGCCTACGATCCTGATGGTAACAAAGAATTCGCTGAAGTACTCACACGATTTAACACAGATAAAGCATGGGCAGAGCCAGCACGGTTCGCCGCCAGTTCTTTTGCAGCCGTTGGTGATCCGTCCTACATTTTTCTTTTCTCGTATGTACCGGCTGCCATGAAGGAGCGGATGAAGTATGGCCCCGGACATGGAACCGATATTTCTTTTGCGTTCGACAATCTGGGAATAGGAGGCTTCGGACCGCCTCCTCCCCCTCCGACTTCCGAGGACAAAGAGGTCGCCAGGATAATGAATGCCTATTGGGTTAATTTTGCCAAAACCGGTAACCCCAATGGTAAAGATTTGCCGAAATGGCCTGTATACAATCCCAAAACGAACGAGATCCTCGATATCCAACCGGATGGTAAACTGGTCGGTAAATTTGATCCAAGGAAAGCGAGACTGGATGTGATTGAAAAAGCAGTGAACAAGGGGGATAAGCTTCAACCCAATGGCATTTAAGCGGTAATGTAAGCACACTTCAATTTTCAAAATAAAAAGATCTGTCAATTAGATTCCTGTCCTCAAATTGGGGCTATGCTACGATGACAGAAAATGGTTTTAAGCTCCAAAGGAGCGGCATATTTGTAGCCCGGGGTGAAGCCCCGGGTATACAAATATCCCCTGTATTTAGCGGCGCGCGAAACCAATTGTGTGAGAGGATTTGATTGATATCGCCGCAATGAGTGTATCTGTCAATGTTGGCGTAGCAAATAATCTAAATGTTAATCTCTAATATCAGATCAATAAAAAAATGTCAAACTACAAAAACCATCCTACCTCTATAAAACTGATAGTGTTTTTACTTCTTGCAGGTCTTTCAAATACCTTAACTGCACAAAATAAAGACAGCATCGTTTTGAAAACAACTAATTTCACAAGTGCTGTAACCATTACAAGCAAAGGTATCTCGACCATTCCAAACCTTACTTTAGGAAAACCAGCCATTGTTTTTGATATGGTAATGGGCAGAAAACTGACCTTCGAACCGCAGTTTCGCTTTTCTCTGGAAGGTAAACCCTGGGCTATTGTTTTCTGGTGGAGATATAAAGCTTTCACCAATAACCGGTTCAGGTTGAATATTGGAGCTAATCCTTCGTTATCATTTAAGTCAGTTACAGATCCATCTTCCGGAACTTCAACCACTCGGGCCGACAGGTATGTTGCAGGTGAAATTTTCCCAAACTACATGATCACAAAAAATATCAATGCAGGAGTCTATTATTTTTACACCCGGGGGCTGGAAAAGTATGTCACCCAAAATACCAACATGATTTCGTTCAGAGGTAGCATATCCGGCATCCCAATCACGAAACAGATAGTTGTCCGACTTAGTCCACAAATCTATTATCTGAAAATGGATCAAAAACAGGGTACATATTTAAATGCAATCTTGTCAATAAGTAAGAAGAAATTTCCGCTTAGCGTCTCGGCATTAATTAATAAAAAACTGAAATCAACTATTACATCCGGAGCTGATTTACTTTGGAATGTAAGCCTCGTTTATACTTTCCATAAAGAATACCAGGAAAAGCTGTAGTTTGGAAAGGAAGCCCCTACCTCAATACCGCTGTAAACAAGGCTATTCGATACGTAAACATATCTAAACGAACCTGCAATAATTTCAGTAATTCAGGTATAAGAATAAGTAATCTGTATACAACTTTATTGGTTTTTTCATCTCAACTTTGTAATGTGGAGTTATTTCCATCCATAACTGGGATAACTGTTTAGAACAGCATTCAACTTTAAGCAACCGTATTTAAAAAGCTTTGAAATGGCTGTTCTATATATAGCAAACTGTATCTGAAATAAAATAATAAATCAACTAATATGGCTAAAAAAATATCTTTATTAACAAAGGCCTTACAAAAATCCAGTGCCTGTAGTCTACTATTTATACTTACTGTACTTTCGGCAGGTTTACCTACTTTTGCCCAAAAAGCAGAAAAACAAAAACCTATCCTGATTCAGGAACAAGGCAGCTTTGCCGTGGGAGGAACCGTGATTACCAATCCCGGCACATTCGATCCGTACAATCAAACACCGACAGGACAAACCTTTCATGGCGATCATGCCTATGTGTTTTACCAGATTCCAGTGGATGCCCGTAAATATCCTTTAGTGATGTGGCATGGAATCGGACAATTTTCCAAAACCTGGGAAACCACACCCGACGGACGCGAAGGCTATCAAAACATTTTCCTGCGCAAACGTTTTGGGGTTTACCTCATCGATCAACCCAGAAGAGGCAATGCCGGCCGAAGCACTGCTGCCGGAACCATTAATCCCACTCCCGACGAACAGGGGTGGTTTGGCACTTTTCGGGTAGGCATATGGCCTAACTATTTTGAAGGAGTGCAGTTTGCACGCGATTCAGCCACACTAAACCAGTATTTCCGTGCCATGACGCCAAATGTTGGGCCAATTGATATGACTGTGAATACCGATGCTATTTCGGCGCTGTTTAATAAAATTGGTACCGGAGTCCTTGTCACGCATTCACATTCCGGTGGCATGGGCTGGGCAACCGCTATCAAAAATCAAAACATAAAAGCCATTGTTTCTTACGAACCGGGAAGCGGTTTTCTGTTTCCCGAAGGAGAAGTACCGGCCCCTATTCCAATGGCCGGGGGTACACTCACCGCTTTTGGGGTGCCGTTATCCGATTTTATGAAGCTTACCAAAATCCCGATCATTATTTACTACGGAGATAATATTCCCGACAAACCCATGGATAACCCCGGCCAGGATGGCTGGCGTGCACGACTGGAAATGGCCAGGAAGTGGAGAGATGCCGTGAACAAGCTCGGCGGCGATGTCACAGTGGTTCATTTGCCTGAAATAGGAATTAAAGGCAATACGCATTTCCCGTTTTCGGATTTAAATAATTTAGAGATAGCCGACCTGATGTCGAAATGGCTAAAAGAAAAAGGATTGGATTAAGTATAGAAATTAATACCCATTATAAACATTAAAATTAGCGTATGAAAACAACAATTCTAGGTTTATTATTAGTGATCGTGAGTGTACAAGGATCGTTTGCCCAAAATCCTGCAACAAAGAGTTTCACCCCGGCAGAACAGGAAATCGTTACCCTTTCAAAAGACAAGTGGCAATGGATGGCCGACAAAAATGCTGATGTACTGAGTAAACTCTTTCACGAAAAAGCGATGTTTATCCACATGGGAGGAGCCTGGGGAACAGAACAGGAGGTCAATATCATTAAAAGTGGAGGCATTTGGTACAAGAAAGCAGATATTCATGAAGTTTCAGTAAATATCATTGACAATACTGCCATTCTTTTAAATAGAATTGATTTGTTGGCTGTTGTTGGTGGAAACGAAGTGACAAATCCATTTATGGTGACAGAAGTCTATGTGAAACAAAATGGCACCTGGAAATTAGGCTCACTATCATTCACACGGTTGATGACTCCTCCAAGTCCGGGCCAAACTCCTGACTCGCATTAGTTTTAAGCCTGCTTTTTGTTCCAAAACCACAATAAACATTCATATATAACTACCAAAATGAAAAACAAACTAATTTTTACAACTACTTTTTTACTGGTGGCTTTTGCGACCCAGCTTTTTGCACAAGACTGGCCACAATTTCTTGGGCCTGAAAGAAACAGTACTTCACCTCAAAAGGGTGTTCCCAATGAACTTGTGATTGTAAAGGACGCACCCCATTTTGGAGTCATGTTCGATTCGGATGAAGTGAGAACCAAAGTCATGAATTTTCTGAAAAAGCAATTGAATTGAAGAGGTATTCAGTTACAATACTTCTATTCGCAGCAGAGCTTATAATTGAAAAACAGAACTATGAAAAGGAATAAAATCAAAACGCTCATGGTGTTATTAATGGCCATATGCTGTTTTTCCTATGTCATAAATGCACAAAGCAATATGAATAAGAAAGTAGCATTAAGTCATGGGGAACAAAGCATTATTGCCATTGCCGCCTTAACGGCAAAGGGAGATCTGTCAAAATTAAAGACGGAGCTAAATGCAGGCCTTGAATCTGGTCTTACCATTAACCAAATCAAAGAAGTAATCGTTCACTTGTATGCCTATTGCGGATTTCCAAGAAGTATTCGGGGGCTGCAAACCTTTATGGAGGTATTGGATGAGCGCAAAGCCAAAGGCTTCAAGGATGTTTTGGGAGCCGAAGCATCTCCCATTCAGGACGAACGAAGCAAATACGAGCGGGGAAAAGAGATTTTAGAAAAACTGCTTGGAACGCCTCAGGATGGTCCGAAAACAGGGTATTCCGCATTTGCACCCCAAATGGACATATTTCTCAAAGAACATCTGTTTGCTGATATTTTTGAACGCGATATATTAACCTACACCGAAAGAGAGCTGGTAACCATATCCGTGATTAGTAGCATTGGTGGTGCAGAACCCATGTTGCGTTCGCATCTGAATATTTGTTTGAATGTTGGCATTACCCCCGAAAAGTTGCAAGAATTTGTGGGGATCATAAAATCAACAATAGGAGAAAAAGAAGCTAAAGATGCACAGACGGTTTTGAATGAAGTCTTGAAAAACATAAAATAACTGAACTCAAAAAAGTATCAAAATGAAATGCATTTTAAAATTCAGCATACTGTTTCTAACTATTTTAATTGTTGGTTGTAATAATATTCAACATGTGACTAAGGGACAGAAAACAGAACCAGTTTTTCCAAAAGGAGATAAAATTACCAACAACAACTTTACGGGTACGGCATGGCTTCAAATGTTTGTAAACAACGACAGCACCTATAATACTTCCATTGGCAATGTAACTTTTGAACCCAGGGCAAGAACCAAATGGCACAAACATCCGGGAGGGCAAATACTCCTTGTTACAGACGGCAAGGGGTATTATCAGGAAAAAGGAAAACCTGCCCAGGTGTTGCACAAAGGCGATATTGTAAAGATTCCTCCAGATACAGAGCACTGGCAAGGTGCAGCTCCCGATTCCGGGCTAACCCATATTGCGATAAGCACAAACCTGCAAAAAGGGAATGTGGTTTGGTTAACAGCAGTTTCGGAGGACGAATACGGCATTGCAACAAAGTAAAATAAGTTTGATTTTCGCAAATAATTGGACCATTTATCGAATCAATAGTTAAAAAAGTTTTTTACAGGAATATCAGTGAATCCAAAGAATGCCGTTGAGAGGGAAACTTGTTGTTAAGCTCTCAACGGCATTCTTTTTTTGTTTCGAAATCCTGGTGTGATTTCTGTAAATTTATTCACAGGTATTACAAAGGATTTTTAACCAAACCTCTAGTTTTTATAATACTACCACTTTTTTGGCCCCATTATAATTTACTATTTTAGGCTGAGAAGTTGTTTGTCCGATAAAAACAATATGGAAAACACGGCTGGTCAACATACCCTCAAAGCTACCCTGGCGGTCACCAATGGTAAGTGTTCCTTCGGCATCGTTATATTCGAAACTGATGGTTGAAAAAGCTCCTTTTTCGTAATTGTAATTAACCCCTTCGTCTTCATAAAGGCTGAACTTCCCGTTTTTTCCCCGATAGACATTAATTTCAATGTTCTCGGCCTTCTTTTCTGATGCAAACTGCATTACAGGCCCAACCGGAAGAATTGTACCAGCGGGGACAAAAAGAGGAATTTGTTCAAGCGGCGCTTCCACAATCACTTTTTGGCCACCTTCTATCTGTTTGGCGGTATAAAAATCGTACCATTTATTTCCGGCAGGGAAATACACTTCGCGGTTCCGGGCTTTGTAGCTGTAAACCGGACAAACCATTAATGCCGAGCCAAACAGAAACTGGTCGCCAATGCCATACGTTTGTTTGTCGGCTGTGTAACTCATTGCCAGGGAGCGCATCAGCGTATAATCGTTGTGATAAGCCATACCTGCCAGTGAATAGATATACGGCATCAAACGATAGCGCAGCTCGTCGTAATAAACGAGGCTTTTGTAAACAGGATGATTTTCAGGGGCGAGGTTGTAAATTTCGCGGAAGGGGAATTGTCCATGGCTCCGGAAGAGTGGGCAGAATGCCCCAAACTGAAACCAGCGGAGGTTGAGCTCACGCCATTCGTTCAGGTCAGCATTTTCCTGGCCGGTTTGGTCAAAAATGCGCTGACTGGCTTCGTACCGTTTTTCCACACAAAAACCACCAATATCCATTGTCCAGAAAGGAATGCCCGACATTGCAAAGTTGAGCCCGGCCGATATTTGTGCTTTCATATCCTCCCACCGGGTTGCAATATCACCACTCCAGGTGGCAGTAGAATAACGCTGTAAACCTGAAAAGCCCGAACGGGTAAGCAGAAAAACGCGCTTATTGTTATCTTCTTTACGTTGCCCATTGTAAATGGCTTCCGCATTCATAAGGGCGTATGTGTTAAAGTATTTCCACGATGAACCCAGAGCGGTGGGGCCACACAATTTTTTACGATATATCATATCGGTACAGTCCCTGATATTTGGCTCCGAAGCATCCATCCACCAGGCATCAAATCCCTTAAGATAAAGATTGTCTTTCATCTGGTTCCAGAAGAGCTGGCGGGCACCGGCACTGTATGCATCGTAGAAGGATCCTACATATCCATGGGCAATCCAGTCGCGTACGCTGTCCTTCACTGCCTGGTTGTACATCCATCCTTTCTTATCAAATTGTTTGAAATGGTCAGTCGAAACGTAGAATTTAGGCCATACCGAGATCATGATATTTGCATTTTGTTTGTGTACCGAATCAACCATGCCTTTGGCATCCGGAAAACGTTTCAGGTCGAACTGATGGCTCCCCCATGCTGGTTCGGGCCAATAGTTCCAGTCGAGCACGATATTATCCAGCGGGATATTGCGCTTGCGGTATTCCGATACCACATTCAGCAATTCGTCCTGCGTTTTGTAACGCTCGCGGCTTTGCCAATAACCCATTGCCCATTTTGGCATAATACTGGCTTTACCGGTTAGCGTGCGATAACCGCTGATTACATCGTCCATGTTATTACCGGCGATAAAATAGTAATCCATTTTGTCGCCCATTTCGGACCAGAAAGAGATATTTCCGTTTTTCTCCAGCGGACTCGAAGAGAGGGCTTTCAACCCGATGTATGAAACTCCGCCGTCAGGTTTCCATTCCAATCTTAATTTGTTGCGTTTCCCTTTTTCCATCGGAAAGGAGAACCTATAGGTATTCGGGTTCCATGATGTTCTCCAGCGCTCTGGCACTATGAGCGAATCGTTGAGCCACACTTTTGTGTAACCGGCATAGTAGAGGCTGAATTTGAAGATATCCGCCCGATCCGAAACAATTGACCCTTCCCAAACAATTGCAGCATCATTGAAATTAAAGTTAGAGGGAAACTTCTTCACAGTTGTCAGGTTTTCGTAATCGATCGCCGACTCTTGACGGACGATAGTATCCCCGCCTTTTTGGGCATAGGTAGCGGTAAGAAAACCTTCCTTGCCCTCTTTATCGTAGAGCGTAAACTGGTTCAGGTCTTTATAATCGCGCGGGTCGCCGTATTTGCTTTGTGAATAATTATCCCACAAAATTCCGTAATTATTGGTCGAAATGATGAACGGCACCGACACTTTTGTATTGTATTGAAAGAGATCTTCGCTTTTATTTTTATAATTGAAATCGTCCGATTGGTGTTGGCCGAGTCCGTATATAGCTTCTCCCCCTGTGCCTGTGAATACCTGCTGCATGGTGAATCCGCTGTCGTTGTCAACAGTAAAAGGTTTGAAACTTCTTCCGTTCTTAACTTCCTGTAGCAGCGCTTTTCCGGATTTATCCAGAAACGAAATTTCACCTGTAAGCAGGGAAACCTTCACGGTAAGTTCATCGGTAGACAGTTGGGCAGATTTTGCGTCGCTGATAACTTTGAAAGGTGTTTTTATTGTCGGAAATGGCACAACACACAGGCTTTGAATAGTTGGGATTACCGTTTCGGGCGATGCCTGAACACGAATAATCCGGTTGGTTACCACACTAATTTCAATTGTCCTGGCTGCTCCATTTTTGGGGGTAACCCTCATGCCGTTCAATAATGTCTGAACCGGGCCGGAAGCCAGCAGATTCCCTGCAATATACAGAAGAATTGTAAAAAGAGTAATTCGTTTCATGTGTTAAAGGTCTTTGAAAAATTTATTTGAGATGATTTTTAATTATACTATTCGCTCCAAATCAGCACTCCTGCAGGTTTTAATGTTTTTTCGCCAACAAGGATTTTCGCATTGGCAGGTATATTCATGGGGTAATCGCCAGACGAATAATTCACAGCAATGTTAAAACCATCGCGCCAATAAACATAAATACCCTGGGGATAATCTTCGGTTGTTGCTTCGGCAGCAGTATAGATGCCGCGCAATATATCCTTTTCCAGTTTGGAATCGTCGGTATCCACGCCAATATAGGTTACAGTGCCTTTCCCGACCTTATGCTTTACTACGGCAGCTTTGCCCTTATAGAACTGATTATTGAATGTGGCAATAACCTCACTGTTCTTTCCGGGCAAAAGCAAATCGGCCCAGTTGTTCCAATTATAAAGGTTCGACTTCATCAGAATTTCGCCTTTGGCATTCCCCGAAAGCATATCCGTTGCCTGCACCTGTGCGCCAATGAGGCCTGATATCGGGGCTGCCCATCCGGCTTCCCAGAAATGACCCCGGCGGTCTTTGGTTGCCGTGCGGCATGTAATTACCAAATTTCCGCCATTTAACACATAATCATTCCATTTCTTTACCAAGGCCGAATCGACCATTTCGTATGCCGGAACAATAACGAATTTATATTTCGACAGATCGGTAGTTTCCGGGATAACATCCGTCGGGGCACCCAACGATTTGGCAAGTTCCAGGTATTTAACAGGGTAGTTCCATGCATCCCATTGCCATGTTTGTTTTTGCCTGTCGATAGTCCAGTAGTTTTCGAGATTCCAGAGTATCGCTGTTGACCGTGCAGCTAGCTTTTCGGGCATTTTTGTACCCGATTTGTATTGTGTACGGAGTTCTTTAATTTCTTTCATAAACAGCATGTACTCTTCTCCACCTGGGGAAGGAGTTACGCCATCCGTTTGTATTACACCCGAATGGTATTGCTCGGCGCTATATAGAATCTGACGAAACCGATATGAGCAGGCAAGTTTTCCGCCTGCCGCAAAGGAATGGTGCAGCCACAACCGCACCGTGCCGGGCAAGAGAAGCGGATTGTAACTTCCCCAATTAACCGGGCCTGGTTGCATTTCCATTACTCCGGTTGCTCCGCCCACAGATTTATAATATTCCGAAGCAAAGAGGATAGGTTTACTACTCCCTAAGCGGAAGCCTAAGTCGCCAAAATTATCGGAACCACCGTTGGGATAAGCGGTATAGGTAGCAAAATCAAGTTTCTTTGTCCGCCTGGGATCAGAACCTGTGCATACAGCAGTATAATTGGTGGTAATATACTGATTTTTGAGAATGTAATTTCGCAGAATTCCTGCCTGTAGGTCAAGAAACTCGGCTTGAGAATCGGCCGAATATCTCTTAAAATCGAGCAATGCATGAGGGTTATTGCCCCACCAACCCACAAGGTTAGTATTCGGAATGATAACCTCATCGAAACTATTGAACCATTGGCTCCAAAAGGCTGTTCCCCAGGCTGAATTAAGCGCATCGACAGTTTTATACTTGTTTTTTAACCATTGCCTGAAAGCTTCCTGCGACGAAAGGCTGTAATCGGGAAGAGCTGGTGGTTCGTTGTCGATTTGCCATCCGGTCACATGCTCGTTCTTCCCGTAACGCTTGGCCATTTCGGTCACAATTCGTTCTACAAACATGCGGTATTTGGAATTAACAATAGATTCCAATCCACGCGTGCCATTTTCGGCCCGGATGTAATGACCATCCATGATGAATGTTTCCGGGTATTTTAGCCTCATCCAGGTAGGTGTGGTTGCAGAAGGAGTGCACATTACTACCTTCAGATTGTATTTTACACATAGGTTTACCACTTTATCGAGCCAGGCGAAATCAAATTTTCCTTCGTCGGGTTCCATTTTGTACCACGCAAATTCGGCAAGGTGAACAAACTCAAAACCCATTTCGGAGATCTTCTTGATATCTCGTTCCCACTGGTTTTCGTTCCAATGTTCCGGGTAATAATAAATTCCGGTTGTAATCAGGTCTTTTTCAGGAAAAAATTTATTGATTTCCTGCGACTTCGAGGGAAATGTCGAAATCATCAATATTGCAACGGAAAGTATGAGAATTACTTTATTCATGTTAAAGGAGGTTGTTTACCGAATCAGTTAGTTGTAATCACGTCTATTCCTGCATATCCAGCCACATCATCGCCCGAGGTGTTTTTCAATGCCCGTAACTTAATATACCGTGCTTTCACCGTCGAAAAATTCCGTGTTTGTAATACCGGATTATTTTTGATGTTTGAGAATTCGCCCTGATCAACCTGTTTCCATTCTGCATTGTCGTTTGATATATAAAACTCGAAATTGGTAATGATACCGGAGCTCCACCTGTTCTGGTCCGGCAGGTAGTTGAATCCGCTCAGGTTATACAGATTGCCTAAGTCGATAATTAAATCGACCGGCATTTTTTTGTCGCGTTGGTGCCAAACTGTTGCCGGGTTGCCGTCCAGGACATATTTTGCATTGTCATCGGTGTTATTAACTACTTTCCAGTTTTTGCGGCTAATGTCGAATTTCTCCAGACTTACCGGGCTGCTTTTACCTGAAGCAGGGTCGTAGGCAATTGCCTTAACTTCAATTTTGCCTTCGGTTTTAACCGGACCTGTAAACTTTGTCGATTTAGATGTAGGCTCGCTACCGTCTAAGGTGTAATAAAAATGCGGGCCAATATCGTCGGAATTAATGACGATCTCACCCGTTTGATTTCTTAAAATGGCTGGTGCATCAAGAATTAAAGGAGCGTTATAAATACCCAGGTTAGAAATTACCGGGCAACTTTTTGAATCAGTTATATGGATTCTGACTTTCGATGCATAAATACTCGGAAACCTAAGAATGCGCTTGTAACCAATAGTGGTGGCTTTGGCTATTTCTTTCCAGTTTCCATCGACAAATGCTTCAACGGTAAATGCTTTTACCCGCTGCCCTAAACGAATGTACTCCTGTGCCATGAAACGGTTGAACAAGGTTGGTTTGCCCAAATCAATCGTCAGTGAGGCGTTGGTTACGTTATCGTCGGTTGCCCAGTAGGATTCTTTATTACCATCAATGGCCTTTGATGCATTATATTCTCCGGCTTTTCCCCGGACATTCGATGCTTCGGCCTTTGCTTTTTCGGCAAGGTTAACTGCAAATGATTCTTTTACAGCTTTGGCCATTCCGAGGGCTGCTTTTTCGTCCTTTTCATGGATCAAACCGTTGGGCATGATCGGGAAATTAAGCAGCAATGTTCCGTTGTGCCCTATAGAGTTGTAATAGGTTTCCATAAGCTTGGGCACCGATTTCACTTTGTCGTCTTCACTTGGATGGTAAAACCATTCGGGACGGATTGAGGTGTTTACCTCAGCGGGAACCCAGGCATTGCCATCTTCCACGCCGTAATGTAACATTTCCCATGGCACTTCGCCGGTATTGTTCAATAAGCTCCAGTTGGTTTCACCTACATAGCCATCTTCGGTTCCAACCCAGCGCAGGTCGCCACGGTCGCCGCCATCGTTCCATATCACAATGTTGGGCTGCAACTTACGAATCATAGCATATGTATTTTTCCAGTCGTAATAAGTAGTACGATCAATTTTACGGGTTTCGTTGGCTCCGTCATAGTATCCATCTCCACCGTTAGCTCCATCGAACCAAACCTCAAAAATTTCTCCATAGTTGGTGAGAAGTTCGGTAAGCTGATTCCGAAAATAGGTTATATACTCTGGTTTTCCATAGTCAGGATGGTTCCTGTCCCAGGGTGATAAATAAATACCCAATTTCAACCCATATTCTTTGCAGGCATCGGCCATTTCGCGGACCATATCGCCCTGGCCATTTTTCCAGGGAGCATTTTTTACGGAATACTCGGTGTATTTCGATGGCCAGAGGCAAAAACCACAGTGGTGCTTTGCCGTAATTATAATCCCTTTCATTCCCGCTTCTTTACAAATACGCGCCCACTGGCGGCAATCAGCTTTTTCGGGATTAAACAGCTTTACATCTTCATTACCAAACCCCCACGACTGGTCGGTATAGGTGTTTAATGAGAAATGGACAAAAGCATAATACTCCATTTCCTGCCACCGTAATTGGTTTTCGGTTGGAACTGGGCCAAACGGAGCCGGGGCTTTGGTTTGTGCATTTGAGAAGCTTGTAGCTAATAAAACAAAAGCTAATATGCAGGAAATTTTTATGCTCATATACATCGTAAATTAATTCTGTTAATATCTGTTCTAATCAAAGTCTTTGACTTAAGAAAGACCCTTCGACTTCGCTCAGGGTGACACTTCGAAGTAGAGTCATTCTGAGCGGAGTCGAAGAATGGATAGGAAAGATAAATCCTTAAGTCAACGACATTGCTATGCTAATTCAATTTATTAGACTCGAATACCATATTCCCATTCATTATAACCTTCATTTTAGTTACCTGGTTTAATTCTCCGATAACGAATTCCAATTCGTATCCCGCTTCTCTTACCATTGCGAAAAATCTGTTTTCACCAATGGGATACAAATAGGTAGAATTAGGATCATCGGTAATTTTCAACAAATCGCCTTCTTTAATAATATGAAATGTATTTCCTTGAGGTGGAGGCGAATATGTTCCGACATATTTATCGAGAATAGCACCCGATAATTTCACAAGAGGCGGACATTTAACCTTTTTCGCCGTAAAATCGATTTTCCCATTGGCGGTCACCACCAAAGAGTCGTCCTTTGGAAATTCAAACTGTATGTCAAAGCCCCTTAAGTATAACTCCTTCTGAATTTGAGCCTTATTTAAAAAGAAAGTGTTTTGAGTTTCGGGGAATAGGGTTAGCATTGGCAGGCGATTGCTGAATAATTGCAACGTATTGTCGGCTTTAAACAAAGCTAGGGTTCTTCCATAACTATCGACATACAGACCGCTGCGACTCTTGAGAACATCGTCAGTCAGTTTTATAGTTTTATGCATAACATTGCCATAAGTAACCGAATCATTTGAAGAAAGCAAATGTTCTTTCGTTCCGAAATCAACTAGCGGATACTGCCAATCGGAAAACATGAATTTTAACCCATCCCAATAGCCTTTATAACTCACGGTTTCATGTACTTCTTCGGGCAGCTTGTCATACTTCCATTTTAATTCGTTGGGAGCATATTTTTCCAGAATACTGGCGAGCGAATCCACACCCATCCCTTTTCCCTCGTTCGCTATCGATAGATAAAGCCTGTTATGGATAGTTGGATTTTTTATTAATTGGTCTTTGGTTCTATCCAGCAAAATATTGTTATCCCACCACATACTCGGACTAAGCGAAATATAACCGTTGAAAAATTGGGGGTCGCGATGGAATGCATTCATTACAAACACCCCCCCGAACGATGTACCGCCAAGAACGCGATAGTTATATGTTCTATAGTTTTTATCAACGAACGGGATCAACTCCTCTTGTATAAACTGATACAATTTGTCGGCGCCTCCTCCGGTTTTATTATTTCTATCTTGTGTAGGTGTGAGGTCGCGTGTGCGGTTGTCGCCTCCCGTATTCAAACTAACCAATATCATTTCAGGCATAAAGCCGTAACGCGTTCTGGAAACCCAATCAATAGTCTGCTTGGTAAAGCTGAAACTCCATTGCCCATCGAGCAGATAAAAAACAGGGTACTTTTTTGTACTTTTTTCGTAGCCATCGGGCAACCCAATCATGACGTTTCTGTCCTCGCCGAGCGCTTTGGAATGTAAGGTAAATGAAATACCCGTGGTTAGATGAATTGAATCAGTTTTAACCTGACTAATGGCAGGGATTTGCCCGAAAGTAGAAACACAAGCAAGTAGAAAAATCGCGCAATGCGACAAGATTGTTTTCATTTAATTTTCGTTTTTTTTAATGGATAGTTAAGTAATATTATCTGCGAACCAATTTACAATATTTTTTAATGTTTATATTTTAATGTCGTTTAGATAAGTCCAAATTTTGTTCCTAAGTGCTGGCAGGCGTTACAAACGCACGCAGTCACAAAGGTTTTTATATCTAATATAAATTCATCCAATCCCGGGGAACTTACTGTTAATTAACTGTTTTCGGTACAGGGATTGCTTATCGCAATCAAAAAGATATTTTGTCATTGCCGATTTGTTTTGTGCATAACCCTAAAATGCGTGTTAAAATTGAGAATACTACTATTTCAGTAATGGCTTTTGTATTTTAATAAAGTATATTTTCAAATCGTTTATCAATATTAAATTTATTTTAAAATTAACGCATCTACCGCCACTTTGCCCGATCCCCGGTTCACAATATTAATTATATGTTTGCCTGCAGTCAGCCCGGTTTCTTCAAAAACAACCTGCTGGGGTTTTCGGTCGCCAACGGTTGACAAATCTATGGTGGTGCGGGTTTGTCCATCAATCTGAACTTCAATCTTTCCGGCTCCTGCTTCTTTGGGAGCAATAACAGCGATATTATTGCCTGTAAATGTACAACTCAAAACATCTCCGGGCGTTACGCTGTAAGTTATGTCATTGTTATAATCACCTGTTCCACGGTTGCTCTGGCGAAACCAGCCTGGATATACCACTCCCGGATCATCATCGTTAATCCAGGTTTTGTCGTGTGTGATGCGCAAAACCCTGTATCGTTGGGATAAGACCTGATTGGTGATTTCAGGCAAAGGTTGCACCTTTTTGCCTGGCATTATCGTCAATCCCTTTTCATTCTGAACAAATGTCATAGGAATGTTTGAGCCAAGGAGTTCTACTTTGGTAACTTTACCCAACGTACTTCCGCCTGAATGGAGGGCATTGAGTGCAATTGCACTATCTTTCCAATCATAAACAGACGCATAAACAAACCCGTTATTGCGGGTATAGTTAACTGTACTATCGCCACAGATTTCAAACGGTCGCGATCCGTAAACAGCTTCACCATTTGTTTTCAACCAGGCGCCTACATCCTTGCAGGTACGCACTATTTCAGGGTCGAGATCGCCACGCCCGTGCTGGGTAAGGTTGAGCAACAAGGTTCCGTTGCGGGAAATATTCTCCATCAGAAATTTAACAACTTTTGGCGCGTCCATATATTCCAAACCGGTTCTATAGTGCCAATCTGTAACACTGGCTTCGGTTTGGAAGGGGTATGCCATGATTTCGGGCTCAATATAAAATTCGTTGCTTTTAACCAAAGCACGGTCAACCAACGGCAAAAGTTCTGGAGTGTTGCCAAAGCTGTTGTAACGACCGCCAACGCCTTTAAGATTGATTACGGCCTCCATTTTTCCCTGGTTCCACTTTAAGGATTTGTTGTAATAATTCGCAATCAGCGTAGGAGCCAGAAAGCCTAACCCCATGTGTACGCCAAGATCTATCTGCGAATCACCGGCATGTTCGTCGAAATATATCATATCAGGTTGGTACTTTGTAATGGCATCGTCAATGCGCCACATAAACTGGTTGGCAAAGGGTGACTGTAAAGGGTTATTTATATCGTGAACAGGGCCATAGAGATCAACCGGATCCATTCCTTCCCACCATTTTCCTTTACCGTCAGCTATTGTTTGAAGCGCATCGTAGAAGACACCTTGCTTTGGGCCTTTTTTGTCGCTGGTGTAACGAACAGTCATAAACTGCCCCCAGGTACGTGCCGGAGTGTTATGAAAACCAATACCAAAACGCAAACCATGTTGCCTGGTAATCTTTTCCCAGGTTCCGACAATATCCTTTTTAGGGCCAACATTGACGGAGTTCCAGGGCTGATAGGCAGAGTTCCAGCAATCGAAGTTATCGTGATGAACGCCCATAGCCATGAAGTAACGGGCACCCATTTCTACATATAGATTCATCAAAGCTTCCGGATTCCAACGGTCGATTACCCAGTTGTGGCAAATGTCCTTATAGCCATAATCCGAAGGGTGACCAAAATGACTGAGGTGGTAATTATATTGCCAGTTGCCTTCCATATACATGCCACGCGCATACCAATCGCCACTTTCGGGCATGGATTGCGGATCCCAGTGTGACCAGGCCCCGAATTTCGCCTCGCGCCACCATGCCGGAACGGTGTATATACGACTAAGTTCTTTCCAATTGGCTTTATAAGGGCCATCAGCTAACGGTAATGGGGGGAGATTCCAAATGTCAGGATGCAATCCCAAATCTCCGTTACCTACGATGATTTGATCTATATTAAGCCCCACATCAGCAGAATCTATGCGAATTAATAAGCTTGCTTTATCAGGAATGGTGATGTCAATGGTTGCAAACAGAAATGAACCGCTGACTGCCCCCGATGAATGAACATTCACCTTAACAGCAGGCTGGTTATTAACTGCAACACTGATTGTACCGACATTTACCGAAGCATAGCGAATAGCCAATTTAGCTGTTTGAGGCAGGTTTACAAATTTTAGTGCCTCACCAGTATTGGCAAGACTGACTACAAATCCCCCTGTAGCAGATTTATCGGCTATTTTTAAAGCACCGCCAGTAATCTCAGCTTTTTCAGCCTCTCTTATCGCCTTTTCGGCCGAAATAGTTTTTGAAGGTTCAGTAGCTTTTGTCTGGGTACTGAAACCTATTAAAAACATTAAAAGCAAACTGTTACCTATTGTTTTTAAGAATATGTTCATTTCTTATGCTTTATATCTACTCCACTTTAATAATTACCTCATCTACTTTAATGGCATCCGAAACAGCTTTTAACCGTATTTCTCCCTGTTTCTTTTCCGATTGGACCAATACCATGCAATATCCGTTAAATGCCATACGTTGATTAGCCTTATCAGGCTCGTGACTGGTTGGGTTACCATTGCCAGTGCCGATAATTTTTCCTGGCCCTTCAATAGAAAACTTTACCAGGTTACTGGCGGTGGGTACCACCCTACCTTTTTCATCTTTAATGGCTACTCTGATTACAGCCACATCACAACCATCGGCTTTTAAAACATTAACATCGCTATTTAAAGCTACTTGTGCAGGAGTTGAAGTGGTTTCAACTACATCTTTGGTTACAAGCTTTCCAGCCTTATACCCTTTTGCTTCCAGCTTTCCGGGCTTATAAATAACCGGCCATATAAGTTTCTTATATGGCTCGGCTTTTTTCTTTCCCTGACTTTTACCGTTCAGGAATAACTCAACCTCATCGCAATTGGTGTAACAATGAACTTTGATGGAATCCCCTTCTTTGCCTGGCCAGTTCCAATGAGGGAAAATGTGGACTACAGGCTCATTTGTCCAGGCAGATTTGTAGGCATAATATCCATCTTTAGGGAAACCGCAAATATCCATTATTCCAAAATGAGAGGATACACAAGGCCAAGCAAATGGTGTTGGTTCGCTCCGGTAATCGAATCCTGTCCATACATACAAGCCTCCAAGGTAAGGGTATTTTACAATATCGGCCCAGTCTTCTCCCGGGTATGGCCCCCAATCGGGTTTCACTATTATGGAGTTAGATGTATAACCTTTTTCCCAATTGGTTTCATACTCACCGCGGGTGGAAACGAAGCTTGTTCCTTCGGTACAAAAAATAACCCGGTCGGGATGTGCTTCTTTATCTTTTACATAAGCCAGTTGCTTGTCGCCATAATTATACCCTACAACATCCAGCACATCTGCGTAACCGCCATTATTACGAGCATGATTCATGGCAGCAGTAGTGGGGCGTGTTGGGTCAATTTTATGGGTGGTTGCTACCAGTGTTTCCAGAATTCTTGTACCTGTTACAGTTCCTTGAATCCATTCTTCGTTCTCCAAGCACCACATAAATATCGAAGGATGGTTACGGTCGCGGTAAAGCATTGCTTTTAAATCATTCAACCCTTCATCGCTGCCCGACAAAAAGCGATTTTCATCAACAACCATAAAACCCAAGCTGTCGCACATATCGAGCAATTCGGGTGTAGGCGGGTGGTGCGAACAACGGTATCCGTTGCTTCCCATTTCTTTCAACAGTTTAAGCTTATACCAATTGATTTTATCGGGAAGGGCAACACCAATTCCGGCAAAATCCTGATGGTTACAAGTCCCTTCAATCGGATAAAGTTTACCATTCAGAAATACCCCGTTTTTATTTACTTCCACCTTGCGAACACCAAAGGTTGTCTAGTAAGTGTCAATTATATTGCCGTTTTCAAGGACTTCGGTCAATACTTTGTAAAGATAAGGCGTTTCGGGTGACCAAAGCAATGGTTTATTAATTGTGCCGGTTTGTGCGATTTCCGTCTCATCATAAGAATCAATAGATTGACTCGTCGTTTTGGTATCAAGCACAAGCCCTTTTTTATCTACTATCTTTGAAATAAGAGTAATATTTTTGTCTGTTTTGTATTCGTTTTTTAGTGAGGTTGTAATGCTTACTGTAGCTTGGGCGTCAGATATGGTGGGCGTTGTAACAAACGTACCGAACCGGGCAATATGGAGCCTGTCGGTTTTAACAAGCCATACATGCCTGTAAATTCCGCCGCCTTCGTACCACCAACCTTCAAATTCGCTGGCGTCGACTTTCACTAATATGACATTTTTCCCTTCGCTGCCATAACGAAGAACATCAGTTAAATCGTAATTTGATGGGGTGTATCCACTTTTGTGGTTACCTAAATAATGGCCGTTTACCCAAACTGTACTGTTACGGAAAATCCCATCGAACTCGATGGATATTTTTCGTCCTTTATCGGTTTCAGGAATTTCAAATTCTTTACGGTAAAACCCAATGCCCGTTGGCAAGTAATCATTGGCCGCAGGCTGGTTGCCCAAGTTATTGTCGTTTATAAAAGTACCTTCTACCACCCAGTCGTGCGGGAGGTTAACTTCTTTCCAGTCTATCGGGTAAAAAACCATGTAACTGCTTGAATTTGCATAATCAATAACAGTGTCCTTCGTAACAACTTCGACATTTATATCGCTTATCCCACCCTGTCCACCGGATTTAAGCACTTTCTTTATAGCAATATCGCCTTTGTGAAATTGCCAGTTGAAGTCAAAATTGTCTTTAGATCTATGACTTGACCTTATTGATTGTTGGCTCTGGGTGTTTCCATTGATTGAGGAAAAAAACAACAGAACAATCGCGAGACTACCAAATATAAAATTCCGTTTCAATCTAAAGTTCGTCATTTGCGTTTTCTTTGATTTACTTGATTTCTATAAATTCAGGTTCGTATGGTGCAATGGTAAAATTACCTGTATAGTCCCTATCGAGAAGGATGCTGCGCGATTTTCCCTCCATTTTTATTTCTTTTGGTTCGCCGCTTATATTCAAATACAGAAAGTGCTTTCCGTCAATTTGCCTTGCCATTACACCCGCTGGGACATTTGGGCCTTTTTTCATACCTAGTTCGGTAATCAGTTCATCGATCAGGCCGCCCAGTACTTCTCCTTTAGCGGGCAAACCAAGGTAAATTGCCCTTCCTTTGCCGTATTTGTTCACGGTCATTATGGGGTAGTCCTTGTCGAGGCTGGTAAGCGTGCCAATAACTGTGGCTCCTTTCGGTTCTAGAATGTCGAACCTTGCCGATTCGGTATCAATTGCTTTGCCCTTATAGGTAAACTCAAGTTTTTTGCCTTTGTACGATTTTCGCGATATTTCATTCATGGGTTCGGTTTCTTCGAAACTGCCTACCCGAATGCCAAATACATCGCTCAACATACCCGGATGGGTGGTGGCAAAAACCTGCCCGGTGGTGTCAACAATGGCCGAATTGGAGGTCATAATAACGGTACCGCCGTTCTTTACAAAGTCGCGGATTTTGGTGGCTGTTGCTTTGTCCATAACGGCAACTCCCGGAACAATCAACAACTTGTAATCCAGGGTGCTCTTGCTAATATCGAGCATGCGCGAATCCATGTTGCGGTAGTAAAACATATCCCAACAAGCTTGAATTTGATTGTCGTGCTGTTCGGGAAATGCTGCGCTTGCAATCTGGCTTGGGAAAGAAAATGCCAACCCAACTTCGGCCTGAAGTTTATACGGGAAGAATTTTTCAATCTTTTTAAATTCGGTAGCTATTTTCTTGTATTCATCGTATTTACGGTTGGGGATACCGTCCCAGTCGAGCATCCCTTCGAGGTATTGTTCTTCGCCCGCCCACATACTTTGCCAGGTCCAACCGCAAACCATTTGGTTGCCATACATTAAGGTTGCATAAGCCGATTTTCGGATGGAATTTGGCACCGATGTCATGGTATTGAATTCGTTGCACCAAAAGGGATTTTGGCTTTCGAACTGGATCCTGGCTATCCCAAACGAGGCATTCATTACTCCCCAATTGGTTATTAGCGAATTGCCCGGATAGAACCCACAACCATGACGTGTCATTTTGCCTGAATAAGCAATTTGGGAATAATCGAAGTATTTCATCCAGCTATAATACCAGGCATTTGTATTGGTCAAGGCGTTGGGAGCGTTGGCTTTCACCTGATCCAATACGTTAAACAGAAGTTGATTTACTTCATTGGAAATAAAGAGCCTGAAATCGAGAATTTTTTCGGGCGCCCCATTTTTTTGGCCGGCAGAAGGCAATCCTATTTCGTTAAAATCGTTAATCCTTCTGGACCAACGGTGGGTTGCCCATGCTTTGTTTAAATTGTCGAGGTTGGAATATTTGTTTTTTAGCCAGATGGTAAACCGTTGGCGAACAGTTTCGGAGTACGAAATGGGTCCATCGCCCGATTCGTTGTCGATGCCAAAAGCGAGCAAGGCTGGGTGGTTGGCATACCGTTTCGAAATGGCATCGGTAAACCGCAACGCATACTTCTGATAATTTGGGTCACCCACATCGTCCATATAACGGTGATTTGGATAAAGCACACTTCCGTTGGCATCTACAACATCAATTGATGGATATTTTTGGTGCAGCCAAATTGGTGCGGGACGAATGGCAATATCGAGGATAGCCTTAATGCCCGCCTTGTTCAACTCGTCCATTACTTTGTCGAACCACTCAAAATCGAAAACCCCGTCGGATGGTTCGTAGCTGTCCCAAGCCAAATGGCCCAGCCGCAGAACATTTAAGCCGGCAGCTTTCATCAACTGAATATCGTTGCTGATTTTTTCAGGGTTTTTATCGTCGTGCGGATGGTAATTGGCGCCAACGTAAAGTTGCTGGGAGTTTCCAACGAGATTCGAAAGTAAAATTAGCCCAATTGAGAACAACAAGGAGTTGAAGATTCGCTTCATTGAATCGTTTATTTTTGGTTGTTAATACTAATTATCATTTTCGCCGAACCAGCAACTCTATTCCAGATCGGTGGTGATTCCTTATTAAAGGATATCACCTTTAAAAAATTTTCGTAAGTTACACTATTTATTTTACCATACCAGCATTCGTGAAGCATGGGTGTCGACAAAATTCCCTTTTTGAAAAATAAACTACGAAGTGGTTGAATGAGAATACCCCAGAGTGATGCCGATAGCCATCGGGACAAGGGGGACGGGAAAGATCGGTTTTGCAGCCCTGCAAAGGGTTGATATTAAAATTGATTTGCCGCCAACCAAATAAATGCTAAAGAATCCATTTCCCTGAAACTTGGTTTTGAGTCCTTTCGTCTGGGATAATCCGATTTTTTCGTGGGGTAACCCCTCATTGTGCAACATTAAAAAGGGCAAAATAATCCTTTGGAAATGAATGCAAAACCATTTACTTTTATTTCTGGAAGAAGACACACCCGTCTTGAAGTGAGCAGGCCAACTTTTGGGAGGATCGTATCCGTTTGTAAACGGGTAACCAAAAATATTAAGAATTTAGATTTCTGAGTTATTTCGGCACATGCAGGGGTATAAACGCAAATAGATATAATGGCCATTTAAACCATTTTGGAGTATATAGAGATGTTTACCGCTAATGCTATAAAGAAAATTAGACTCATCAAACTGATTCGATTACAATTAGAAAATCGTAAATTTGAACTGAATTAAATAATGAAAATTGAAGTGAAATATCATAATAACCAATTACGCGACTATTCATCTTTATTTTCAAGGAACGAGGCGCTGTCTTGGTTTAAATTGGACTTTACTTCTCTCAATCGCAAGATAGAACGGTACGATGAAAATTGGCTTAAATCAAAGAAAGCAACCTACTTAGACTACCTTAAATATGTGTATTCGGTTTTAGCTATAAACTATCAAAACGAATACATTTTTAAAAATGAATTTTTAAATGAATGGCTTATTTCTGAATTAGGCGAGGATAATTCCAAAATATTCAGCGAATTCAGGGTTGGTAATTCTGTTGCTGACCTAGCAATGTTTAATGGCTATTCGAAAATTTTTGAGATAAAAACAGAATTTGATTCGGATATTCGATTACCCCTACAACTTGAAAGCTACAAAAAAGCATTCAATCAGATTTACCTCATAATACCTGAAACTAAATTAAGCATCTACGAAAAGTATGATGAAACAGTCGGTTTAATCACTTTTAATTCTAAGAGCGATAATTCCTTTACTCTTAATCGTAATGCTTCAATTAATTTTGAAATTGACCCTTTTACCATAATGAGCGTTTTACATACAAACGAATATAAATCAATTGTGAAAAAATATTTTGGTTATCTTCCACAGATGACAAGTTTCAGCCAATTCAGAACTTGTAGTGAGCTGATTTTTGAAATACCCCAAAGCGAATTGAATAAACTTTTCATTGCTGAAATTAAAAAAAGAGGTATTAATGAAGCATTATCTTCTAAGTGTTACAGAGAGTTTAACCAATTATTTTTAGCCCTCAAAATGAATCCAACTAAAAAAAACAAGATGATTAATTTATTAAAGACACCACTTCAACATTAAAAATTATGTACTATCCTTTTTTGAGAGCAAGGCAATTTGAACTGATAGCTTTAAGAGAGTTAGTCACTGAAGAAGCAACTCAAGGAGTTATTATTCCAATTTTGGAGCCAGTTAAGGAAACCCATAACAATTTAATTCTAGCACATAAAGTTTTCCTTGAAAGAGCTCAAACAGCTTTTTTAATTGTAAATCCAATAATTGGTGAAATTGCAGGGGATAGCCATTTTT